>Ga0209960_1003944_pt1 | contig 11982 bp, 13 predicted proteins | sample ThiBiot_500_plan_2_FD_183947 | JGI IMG/M metagenome (GOLD analysis project Ga0209960, IMG submission 183947) | Wastewater bioreactor microbial communities from Cape Town, South Africa - Thiocy_expt_500_plan (SPAdes) | ecosystem: Engineered > Bioreactor > Thiocyanate-remediating >... | reverse complement strand
AAAAAAAAAAAAAAAAAAAAAAAAAAAAAGCTAATAAACCTCCCCAAGTTCATATTCAAGAACCTCAAGTTTATCCAGATTCAATGATGGAATCAATTTTAGATGAATCTTATTTAATAATTCCAACTAGAAATGATAACTCAATGGAAGAAGAAAAAACAGTGGATGAATTAAAAAAAGAAATTAAAGATCTTAAAGAACAAATTGCATCATGGAATAAAACAAACATTGAACAAGTATAGATTATTTATTTATTCATTTATTTTTTCCCTTTCATTTCTTACAAATCTAATATCTAATCTATTATCTAATCTCATAGTTAAATAAAGAAAATGAATTGCTAAGAAGTAGTATTATTCATTTTCGTCAAGAAGTTGAAACGCAAGTTAAAAAATATAATGTAAATTCTTTGAGAAGTTCCCATTTAGCACCACCCAATAATCGAAATGATGGTTTTTTTTTTAATTTAATTTATTTATTTATTTATTTATTTATTTAATCATTTATTGATTCATTTTTTTCTTTCATATCATATCTTTTTAGATAAATTGGAAAAACTCAGAATCGAAAATGAAAAATTGAAAGCTGAGAATTTAAAACTTAAAGATGATAACGAAACATTAACAAAAGAAAACAAAGTTTATGTAATATCCAAAATATTTTTTTAAAAAAACAACGACAATGTGGAGATTAACTTTCAATTTTTTTTTTTTTTCTCTAGATCCAAAAAATTGAAACTTACAAAGCAAGATGGGAAGAATTAAAAGAGAGTGCTCAAAAAAAGTTGGAAAAATCTTCCATTGCAACAGAATCAAATCCTCAAAATCAAGAATCTGGAAGTGAAGTATTTTTTTCAATGGATTATGGAAACAATAAAAATATAACAAGTTAATAATACAGTTTATTTTTATTTTATTTTTTTCCTGGCTAGAATTACAAGAATTGAAATTGACAAAAATATTTCTATGAAAGCTATTGTGATCGTTTAAAATTTTTTCTTTCTTGACTTCTTGAACTTTCACCCCAAACTCTACCAAATAATGGAAGCCAATTTGAATCAACTTCTTTATCTGCAAAAAAAAAATTATTGGTTTTTTGTTAAATATATGTATAGATTCAACAGGAGAATGGAAAACATAAAATAAAATAAAATAAAATACCATGATCAAAATTGGCTCCAATTCTGTTTGGATTTAATTTCTTCTTTTGAGATAAAAGTTTTGCTTTTTCAAAATCTGATATTGAAGGTCCATATTCAATTGTTGTTTCTTCAGAAGTTGTTGGCATTAACCAAGGGGGAACTTTTTATTTATTTATTTATTTATGAATTCGAAATTATTCAAATAAAGTAAATTTAAGTTGACAAATAATTTACACCACTTGTTGGATCATGTACATTTTTTTCTCCAGGAAGTAATTCAGGAACTCGAATTGATGTTAAAGCTTTTTTTTTTTTTTTTTGAAATTTTTTTTTCTTTATCTTAGCAAACAATTTTGAATCTTTAAATTCAAAATACCTTCTCCATAATTTGCTAATTGTTTTGAATTCGTTATAGTATTTGACCCTTGTTCTCCAAGATAACTGTCTTGATTTTCTTCATCCAAATCAATTTGCCAAGGAATCCAATCTGCCTTTTTATTTATTTATTGTTTCCAATAAATTTATCAGAATGAAATCAAAATTAAAATTAAAATCAGAAAAGAAAACATTTTTATCCTTTACGACTCCTCCTCCCCAAACTCTTTTTCCTTCATGCCATCCAGTCGGATTTTGTAAAACTCCAAATTCATTAATTAATGTCTTGAAAGCTAAGTGAAAATTCACAATACAATAATCGTAAAGAAAAAAGAAAAAGGATACAAGAGATCCAAAATAAAATATAAAATAAATAAAAAATAAAAGAAGTGCAAACTAAAAAAGAAAATATTTTGAAAGGATACAAGTCAACCTTTTGGTAATTCTATTTCTTCTTTAAAATTCTTCACAGTGGAGGTCTTTTGAATTTGTTCTTTTAAGGTTTCTTCTTCTTCCTTCTTTTGATTATTTCTAAATTGATCCAACTTCAAATTTGCTTCTTGTTTGAACTAAATAAAGATTAATTCAAAATAAAGTTGTGATTGATTAAACAAAAAAAAAAAAATTACTTTTACAAGGACATCAGGTTCCAGAATAAAATTATGTTTTTCTTTTTTATCTGGATTATGTTTTTTCCAATAATTATCAACAGATGTTCTATGATGTTTACTTGCTAAATGTTCAAAGACATGTGAACTAAAATCACATTTATTGATTTTAATATTTTAATACGATTCCAAACAAAAAAATATCAAATTACCAAATAATAACAGGAGAATCACTTCTATATACAACTTCTTCTTTACAAAATCGACACCAAAAATCAGGTTGTTTATTTGGGTCATCTACAATAACTACATCTTGAAGGAAAAACTTCAATTTCGAAATTTCCTATACATTTTCAATATAAAATAAAATAAAATAAAATAAAAGAATAAAATGAAGAAAGTAAAACCTTCAAATCTTTACTAATAATATGTTTCAATCTCTCCTGATGATGTTTCGAATAGACATGTCTTCTCCCTTCACTGTGATTCTTCTTACAAACAATACAAAATTCATACTCTTTTTCTTTCCCCATCTAAATAACTTTTCATCTCCCTAATCACTTAAAATTTACAACGGAAGAACAAAAGATTGGATGACAAAGGTTTTTTTTTTTCTTGCCACCCCCAACTCCAATTATCAATTTATTTCTTTTATTTTTTTTCTTGATTTTTGATAATTATTCTTCTACTCAAATCACTCAATCACTCAATCACTCTTTGATTCCTTTTTTTGTTTTGTTTTTTTTTTTGTTTTCAATTTTGAAAGCTTCATCAAACAATTAATAATCAGCAACATGAATGAACCAAAATCGTAGATGTTTTCAGTCCTGAATTTTTAACAAAAATACTGAGAACAAAGAACTTCAAGAAATTATGAATCTCAAGGCTTTTTTTTTTTTTTTGTAATTGGAGACTGAAAATAACGACAATCCAATTTTTTTAATCAACTCACTTTAACTGAAATAAACAAATAGTTTCACATTCGTATGAACGGAGGTCAACAAATATTTAGCTAAACAAGAAAAAAGTCTAACCCGGGACTGATTCGCTCCTCGAAAAATGAATGGATCCACTTCAAGAGCCAAATAATTGAGTACTTATTTTATTGTTGTCATTACGATTATGATGTTATTGTTTTTTTTAAAAAATTAAAATAAAAAATTACCACGAACATTCTAGGAATTTGTGAAAAGCAAAATAATTTTGTTGTTGGGAGAAGGAGCAGTGAAAAACTTACTGGAACTCATCTCACCAAGAGGTTGAGGATCCTTTGTGGGAGGGGAATTCCTTTTAAAGTTGAAAAGACCGAGAATGAAGATCTCCAAAGGAATAGGTCATCTCAATTTTGTGGTTCCAACTTTTCTGTTTAAATCCATGAGGATTTTAATTCTGAAATAACTAACAAATTTTCAATTGAATAGGTTGTAGCTTTGGTATCAATGTTCACTACCAAAAAGGGAGTGGAAAGTATAAAATTACTCAATTTATACAAGAACATAACCATGAGCTCTTAGTTGGCACTGGAAAGTTTCTATGGGAAATGCCAGTATCGAAACAAAATATATTATTAGATACCTTCAAAAAAATACCCAGAAAATACCTTTATTGGTACTGATATCTACAATATTCTTAACAAAGAAAGGTGATTTTTTCATTAATAAAATTAAAATTAAATTATTAAACAATTAAATCAAAAATTAAAAACTGAAAACTAAATTAAAATAAAAATAAAAATTAGAAAACCTGATCATCTTAACCAAGCAAGTAAATTGATTTCTTTGATCCAAGAAGAACAAAAGGATGATCCTAGATGGTTTTTTTCCGTATCATGTTGATAGTTCGAATCATTTAGAAAGAATATTTTGGATGTCACCAAAACAAATAGAAAGTGTCAAAAAATTTGGTCGTGTTTTAGTAACTGACACCAAAGCAAAAACAAATCAATTTGAGATGTACCTAATGACATTTGTTGAAATTGATGGAAAGCTCTTTCTTGCAAGCTGTATTGATTTTATGTTAATATAATTCGAATTTTTTTTAAAAAAAAATAAATAAACCTTGGAAACTTATTGGAAATATCTTGAAAAAAAGGAAAGGAAGAGAAAATAGAAATGATTTGGAAATTTGGAAAAGAATCTAATGCTTCTCGAATTGCAACCAAAACTTTCTTATTCTAATCTAAATTTGAGAGCGGACATTATTATTTGAGAGGGTCGAATGAAAAAAAACTCCACCAAAATTGAATTGCGATTTTTTTTTATTTTAAATTTTCAATCTTATCTTCTTTCCAAATTTCTTAGCTTATTGGCAATAATTCTTTGAATTGTTTCAAGTTTCACAGGTTTAATTAAAAATTCATCACAACCAGAAGAAAAAGCCATTTTCTTATCTTCATCATCTGCTCTTCCTGTCATAATGACAATCAAACATCTTGAATAATTTGAATCCTTTCTTAATTTTTCTTCCTCATATCTTCTAATTCTTGAGGCAACCTGTAGTCCATTTAAATTTCCTTCAACTTCAACATCTAATAATATAATTGGGATTATTGGAAAGGTTCTTTTCCAAATCTCTAAAGCTTCTTCCCCTGATGGTGTCACTAAATATAAAGTTGAGATTTTCTCCAATATTTTTTTCAATACCATTTGATTAACTAAATTATCTTCAACTACAAGGACTTCAATAGTATCTCTTCTCTCAAATGTTTTTGATAATTGAATTGAGTCATTTGAGATTTTTTGAGGAGGAGTAATAGATCTTGGATTTTGGAGGTATTGTGGTTGTAATTGACAAAGTGCTTGAAGTAGTTTTAATGGTCCAAATGGTTTGGTTAAGACCATGATATGACCTTTGAACCTTGAGTAATTCATTTCTTTCATAACTTGAGCATAAGATGAAAGGGTTGTAATGTAAATAATTTTTGGGAAGGAGTTCGTGAAGGTTGTGTGATAATTCTCCAAATGATTAATTAAGTATATTAAAAAGTGATAATCATCATCTACAATAAATGCATTTTTTTCTCTATTGATAGCCTCAAAATTTTCTAAAAAATGAAAATCCATATTCCAATTCGTGAAATAATGGACAAGGGTATGACGTGTGCAACTAAAAGAATAAATTTCTAATGATAAATTTGAAAAATTGAAGGTATTTAAAGGAGGGGTAATTGTTCCAGGAGGTAATACTTCAAAAGGAATTTCAACCCAAAAACAAGTTCCTATTCCTAATTTACTATGAACTCCTATTTTTCCACCAAGAGCTTCTGTAAAAGCTTTTGATATTGAAAGTCCTAATCCTGATCCTTTTTTTTAAAAAAAACAAATAATTTTTTTAAATAAAAAAATGAAAAGATTCAAAAATAAAAAATAAATAAATAATAAAACCATCAGTTTTTCTTTGATCAGTTTGAGCTTGAACAAATGGATCAAAAATTCTTGATAAAATACTTTTTTCAATTCCTTTTCCTGTATCATGAACTTCAATTCGAAATAATGATTTTTGAGAACTAATTTGTTGTTGACTTCTGAATATTTGAATAGTTATTAATCCTTCTTTTGTAAATTTGACTGCATTTCCAAGAAGCTAAATAGATTTATTTTAATTATTTTATTTTTATTTTTTATTTATCACATTCAGAAAAAAAAAAAAAAAAAAAAAAAAAAAAAAAACAAAAACAAAAAACCATCAATCATAAAAAATCAGAAGCAAATCCTTCATAAAATTTCACAAAAAAAACACCAAAAAACACCAAAAACTCATAAAAATTAAGAAAAAATTGTTAAAATTTCAATAAAAATATCAAATTGAGTTGAATTGTAATTGAATTGTAATTGAAAAATGAGAAAGGAGGGTCAAGTTGTAATTATTCTGAATAAAGAAAAATAGGGAAAAGTGAAAAAATAAAAAAGGCGGGCGAAATTCTTAATTGATTCCCTGTATTTGACTTATAACACCTTCAATACATTAACTTGAACAATACTTTCAATAAGTTAAACTTGGATTAATGATTCATTTTTTTTTTTGTTTTAGAATTATTGTAGGAAATCACAAAGGAATCAATAGGTATCAATCAGTTCAAATTCAAAAGTAGGAAGCCATGAGTGGGAAAGGTTGAATTTTTTAAAGATTTTTTAAACAATTACATTTTTAATTTTAATTCGAACTTTCGATGATTTCTTTTATAAGTTATTGATTTTATTCTTTAAGATATGATTCATATTTTTATTCATTTTGGTTTTTTTTTTTCTTCAATAGAGAAAGACAAAGATAAAGAAGGGAAAGAAGGAAAAGAAGAAGGAGAATCGAAAAGGAAATCAGGACTTACAGTCCCAGGAACATTAAGATTAAGGTTGATTAGTTCTTTGTAATTTGTAATTTTAATTTGAAATCTAATAGAAAAGTCTCTGGGAAACTAAAAAATTGGAAGCATAATTTTAATGAAAATATTGACCCTTTGATTGTTTGTAAACATGAATTTTTTGAGTGCTCATATCGGTCATTTACTTGGTGTAGTTTTTGTTCAGATTTCATTTGGGGATTAAGCCATCAAGGTTGGAGATGCAAAGGTAATTCATTTATTTTTATTTATTCATTCATTCTTATTTCAAAAATAAAATATTCACTCTTTTTTTAAAAAAAAAGTTTGTGGTCTTGATGCACATTTCAGATGTGTTAATTTGGTAACTCAACCTTGTCCAGGAAAACGTAAAGATTTCTATTATTCAAGTTTTTCCAAACTTTAACTCAGTACTAACTTTTTTCTTGAAACAAAAAAAAAAAAAAAAGCAATGACACCAAAATCAAATTCAAATCAAAATTTACAAGAATTGTATGAAAAAGGTGACTTTGAAAGTATTAAAAATTGGGCTAATTCAGATGAACTTCCTCCACCTTCCCCAAGAGAAGGATCAATCAAATCTCAAGCTAGTAAAGACTCTAAAAATACAATTATTAAATTACATAACTTTCAAAGCCTTATATATAAAACTCCAACTTGGTGTAAACATTGTAATAATTTTATCTGGGGTTTCCAAAAAAATGGATGGAAATGTCAAGGTTTTCTTTTCTTTCTTTTTTTTTTTATCTTGATACAAGAAATCCTTCTTCTTTTCTTATTGAAAAAAAAATAAATAAAAAAGCATGTGGAATCGATGTTCATGATAAATGTTTACATAATATCAGATTTAATTGCCATGCAAAAGGTTGATTAGTTTTTTTATTTCTTTTGTGATTCATGTTAATCAATTAATTATCTTTTGTTTTTTTTAAAAAAAATTTTTTTTTTTTGTACTCAAACAGAGGTTGTTGAAGGATTTGATAGTTTACAAATTACACAAGCCAGAAAAATTCAAAAGTAAACACTTTTTATGAAAAAAAAAATTCTTTGATTTAATTAATGAATTATTTATTGCTAAATCTTTAGAATTTTGAAAGCAAATCAAGAAATTCAAAAAATTCAATTAATCACTCCTTCAGAGAAGTATTTTATAGAAGATGGGATTTTAGAAATATTACCTCGTTCAACTAGTCTAGATTTTAGTCAATTAGACACTCCTTTATTAGAAAATCCTGAAACTTCAACAGCCTGGTACCATATTTATTTTATTCATCAAGGTACAAATACTTTATTATTACATTTTGGTCAAAAATAATAATAAGAAGAGTGTTATCATTGTAAAAATAACATCCCTTTTTATTTAGATCATGATTTATTTATCACAAGTAGTAAAGAATCCGATCCATTTGTTATGTCAATTCTAAGAGAACATAATCAAAATAACGATGAAACAAAAACCCATCAATATAGAGTCATAGTTTGGCTTAAAACAGTTATTTTCATTTTATTCCACTTTTCTTTCTTCTTTTTTCTTGTTTTTTCTTTCTTTCTTTCTTGTTTTTTTTTTTTATAAAAAAAATGTTTCTTCAATTTAGGGAAAAGAACAAACTATAATTCCAGTAAAAGAAAATAAAATGTATTCAGCAGGACAAGTTCTAGAAATAGCTTTTCCTCCATTAGCATCAAAAAAAAAATCTTTAAGAATTTTACCTCGTGATTCCCCATCATTTTTTGAACTACAAAAACAATTACTAGTAATGGAAAAAGAGCAATGTAATTTTGATTTCAAATTTGGAGTATTATTTGTGAAAAAAAATCAAGACGAAAATCAAATGTTTTCAAACAGTAAGATTTCATTTTATTTTTTTCATTAACTTTCACTCATCCAAATTTCTCACTCCGTCATCATAGAGGAGGCAAGTCCAGAGTTTTATCAATTTTTGGATTTAATTTCTACCAAGATCAATCTTCGTGGATGGCATGGATTTAGAGGAGGACTTGATGTCAAAAGTTTGATTTATTTATTTTTATATTTAGAATTACAATCTTTCAATTATTTTTTTTCTTTCTCATTTTTATTTGAAACAATAGCAAATTTAAATGGAGAACATTCATACTATACTGAATATGATGGAAATAAAGTTATGTTTCACGTTTCAACAGAGTTACCTTTCACTGAAAATGAACCTCAACAACTTCAAAGAAAGAGACATATTGGAAATGATATAGTTTGTATTATATTTTTGGAAGATAGTGAATGTCAATTTAACCCAACTTCAATATCTTCACATTTTCTTCGTACTTTTTATTATTACTCTTATTTATTTATTTATTTATTTATTTATTATTTATTTCTTTTAAGAATTCAATAACGAAAAAAAAAAAAAAAAAAAAAAAAAAAAAAAAATGAAAAAAAGATACTTTTGCTGTTGTATGCCCTGAAAAGATAGCTGGTGGTCCAACAAAATTTCGATTAAATATTGCATCAAATACTGATGTTCCTCTCTTTGGACCAGAACTTTCATATCCTCCAGTTTTTGAAGCAAATAAAGATTTTCGTAGCTTCCTCTTAGCAAAATGTATTTTCATAATTATTTTTCTTAAAATCTTTTTTTTAAAAAAACACTCTTAACATTCTTTCTTAAAATTAGTAATTAATGCTGAAAAAGCAGCGTATATGGCTCCAGCTTTTGAGAAACGAAGAGTTACCACATTGACCTCATTATTACAACATATTCATAAACGATTTGAAGGTTCAACAAAGAAGAAAGTCCCAACAGTTCATTTTTTTTTTCTTTTTTTTTTTTTTTTTTTTTTTTTTTTTTTTTTTTTTTTTTTATTTTTTTTTTTTTCTTTTTTTTATTTTTTTTTTTATTTTTTTTTTTTTTTTTTTTTTTAAAAATTAAAAAAAAAAAAAAAAAAAAAAAAAAAATTACATTTAAAATAATTTCTTTTAAATGAACTTGATCTCCATTAACATCAAAACCAAAGGGATGAAAATTAAAATTCACATTAATATCAATATTTTTTCTTGTAGCTAAAATAGAAACAGAATCTATAACACTTTGAATTAATGAATATAAACTGAAAGATGATAATTCACTATGAAATTTTCCAGATTCAATTTGTGAAATATCTAAAATTTTAACAATTGTATCCAAGAGTAATCCTCCACAAGAATCGATAGCTGATAAATAAGTACTTTGTTCTTCATCCATTGAGGTATTCTTTAATAAATCGACTGATGATAACATTCCATGAAGAGGAGTTCTTAATTCATGTGACATCCTTGAAATAAAATTTGTCTTTTCTTGACTATTCCTTTGCAAGGTCTTCAAAATTTTTTCAAAGAGCTCATGAGAAATCCCTGATTCAATTTGAAAGAAGTGATTCAAGACAACAGAATAAATTTGTTGAACTATGATAGTTGTGAGAAATTTGAAATGTTGATCCTTTGTAAATACAAAATCTGCTGTTTGACCAACTGATTGGAAAAAAACAGTTGTATAAAGCATCATATTCATGACGGTGAATATCATACCAGTTTGTTTTCCAACTAGAAAAAAAGCTGAATTGGGAAGGACTTGAACGATCGTTGTCATAAAGAAAAAAAAGCTTGGTATTTGAGCAAACTTTGGTGTAAAAAACACGGATACATTTGAACACCAAACTAAGAGTAGAATTATAGCACTTGCAGTATAATTTGAAACTATTTTAACTCTCACGTTCGTCAAAAAGGATAGGGTTAATATGAGACTCAAAGATTTTATCAGCCATTCAGTTGAATTAATTTTAAGGAACAGAATTTGAACTACCAGCATGGGCACGGTTGCAAGATGTAAAAATGAACAAACTCTTTCTCTATAAACCTCAAATAAAGGGCCTTTTGAATTTGAAAGGGTCTATAAAATTTAATAATTAATTAATTAAGAAGATGTTTTGCAAAAAGAAAAAGAATCTCAGTATCAAAATCAAAAATAACCATTATGCGTTCAAGATGAACATTGTCTATATGCTCCTGAAGTCGAAACCTCTCTACTTCTTCTAACATTAATTGACTTTGAACCGGAAGAAACTTATCAGACAAATAAAATATTGACGGTGAAATCATGTTTGTACCCCCTACTTATGTTCTTGAATTATTGAAGAGTAAAGTAACGTGTTGGCTCAATAATTAATTAGATTTTTTCGGGATCTATTATTACAAAATCATTTAGTTAAAAAAAATTTTTTTTTTTCTTGAATTAATTGGCTTAATTATAAAATGAGGAAAATTTTATGATTGAAACTGTTCTATTTCATTGTAAATATTGAACATCAGAATGTATGTATTCAGAGAGTCCTCCTCTTTACTCAATTGCTCCGAGGTTGATCAGTTCGTTTCAAGTTTTTTTTTTGGGGAGAATCTCAGCCCGAAAAAAGAAAAAAATTGAAATTAATTTTTTTTTTTTCAACTCGATATCGATTCTTTTACTTCTTTTTGATGTAAAAGTTAAAGTTAAAGATCTCGAAATATAATACCAAATCAATCAATTGTTGAAATGAGAATAAATTCAAAGAATCAATGAATAGTTATTCTTTTCAAAAAAAAAAAGTAGAGTTGCGAAAAGAGAAAGTTTTTGATTTTGATGAAAGGTTTATTTGAGGTCCTGTCTGACAATTATCAAGTTATTTTCATCAAACCACAAACATGGCGGAATTTAGTTGTCTCAAGAAGAGGTGCGGTGGTGATGAAAGAAAGAAGACTCAATATACAAATGAGCCGTGATATGTTGAGTGACTTTAAGAAGGCCATTCAAATGGGCGAGGTGGCATCTGTACAACAACAATATATATTAGTGCATCAGGATGTATCATATGATGACGTGCTGAGCTTGGCCTTAAATCAAGCCATAAGTCATGATCCAGCATTTGTTGGTAGAATTTTATCTATACCGCATAAAGAAAATATCCTTGCTACGGTAGATGAAGGAGGACAGAGCCCTATAACGTTTCTTTTCTATGGATGTCCCTATCGACAAGAGGCTATGGATGCAATCAGGGATTATTTGCATGCAAGAAGAGAAGCATTACCAAAGGTAGATTTAAAAGACAAAACCTTTATTTATTTACACTCCGCCATGCAAGCAGCGCTATTTGAATATATGACAGTATATGATAATGTGCCTTACGTGCGGGAAAATTTTCTTGATTATATTTACTCTAAAAACACTCTGGACCAATTTGAATCTGCCTTTGTAAAAGATTTTGATCCTGGTGAATATTTGCGCAAGGGACATGACGCATTTTTTAGGCAATGGGGATCTTAACTTTTGAATTTGTCTGAATAGCAAGTGATACAACCCCATCAATGGTCAGTCGCACAAAAAACTCTGAAGTAAGTGCTTCTCTCTCCTGTCAATAAGAGTAATAATACATATTTCAAGTCGACTTTCAAATTATATCTTTTTTTTTTTTTTTTCTCAATTCAGAAATTTTCCTCTTTCTTTTCAAAAAAAAATCGAAAAAAAAAAAAAAAAAAG
>Ga0209960_1003941_pt1 | contig 11999 bp, 10 predicted proteins | sample ThiBiot_500_plan_2_FD_183947 | JGI IMG/M metagenome (GOLD analysis project Ga0209960, IMG submission 183947) | Wastewater bioreactor microbial communities from Cape Town, South Africa - Thiocy_expt_500_plan (SPAdes) | ecosystem: Engineered > Bioreactor > Thiocyanate-remediating >... | reverse complement strand
TAAGGTTATTGTTGTTATTTTTATTTATTGGAAAATCAACTTAGATTTGTGAACTTTGTCTTTCTGGGGATGATGCAGAGAAAATGTTGCTTTGTGATGAATGTGATAGGGGGTAGGATAAATTTATTTCATCAGAAGGATTTTTTTTCAAAAAAAAAATTAAATTTCAAAACTTCAAGGTTTCACATGCACTGTCTAGTTCCACCTTTGATGCAAGTCCCAGAAGGAGATTGGTATTGTCCTGAATGTTTAGCAAGACCTAATGAAGTAGGATTTGAGGAAGGAAAAGTTTATAATCTCCGTACATTTAAAGATATGGCAGATCGTTTTAAACGCACTCATTTTCAAGAGGTTTTTTTTTTTCTTTTTTCTTTTTTTCTTCTCGATCAATCAAAAGAAGGAGGAAATAACAAACTTCATGAATGAAATTAGAAACTTCCAGGTCAAAAACCAACTGAAGCTGATGTTGAAAGAGAATATTGGGAGTTTGATTTTACCTTTTTTTTTTTTACCCTTCTAAATCCTTTTAATTTAATGAATTATATCGAAATAGCCTTGTGGGATCTCCATTCCAGTCCATTAAAGTTGAATATGGTGCTGATATTCATACAAATAAACATGGGAGGTACTTATGAATACATTCAATTTCTTTCTTTCCCCTTTTTCTTTTATTGTAATCTTTTATTAAAATCCTCCAATACAAATAAAGTGGATTTCCTTCTTTTGAATTGCATCCAACAAATTACTATTCAACTTGTCCTTGGAATTTAAATAATCTCTCAATTTTACCTGACTCTGTTTTTTCATATATCAAAGCGTAATTTTTTTTTTTTTCGTTCCTCTTATTAATTTCAAATTCTTATTTCCTCTCTTAATATAAATAGTGATATATCCGGAATGATGAAACCATGGGTTTATATTGGAATGTGCCTTAGTACATTTTGTTGGCATAATGAAGACCATTATACTGCATCAATAAATTACCTTCATTGGGGTGATACAAAAACTTGGTATGGAGTATCAGGTCATGAAGCAGAAAAATTTGAGAAAGCTCTCAAAAAAATTGTCCCTGATGTATTTGAAGAACAACCAGATATCCTTTATCATTTAGCAACCACAATGTCCCCAGCCAAGTATTATTTAATTCAATTTCATAAATTCAGTTTAAATGTGTTTAATGACATTTTGAAAAAAAAAAAAAGATTGAAAGCTCATGGAGTTAATTTACATTGTGTTCATCAACATGAAGGAGAATTCGTAATTACATTCCCTCAAGCTTATCATGCCGGTTTTAATCACGGAGTATACTTTTTTTTTCTTTCTCTATTTTCTTTTTCTAAATAACAACCGAACAATCAAGTATAATTGTGCTGAAGCTGTTAATTTTGCAACTATTGACTGGTTTAAATATGGAAAAAAATGTGTTCAGAGATATCGAGAATATAAAAAAGGTCCTTGCTTTTCTCATGAAGAATTACTTTTCACGATCTTGAAAAATGAATCAAATATTACTTTGGCAATTCAGTACTTTTTCTAAAAAAAAATTTAATTTTTCAATTCAATCCAATTTGATTTTTATATCAATTTTCATTTATCAAATTTAGTCTTCTCAAAGAGTTAGAGGACGTGTGTTATGAGGAATTTGAGCTCAGAAAATCAATTCGGGAGAAATATATTCCATTTGAAATGACTGACGACTTTGATCAAGAGGATTCTTGTTTTTATTGCAACTCACTCTGCTATTTTTCATTGCTCTACTCAAAACAAACTAAGCAAATTGCATGCCTTCACCACTTAGAAGAGTTAGGAGATATTTCAAAAATTGTTCTAAAGGAGCGAGTGAGAGAAGATGATATGCATGAGGTTCTAGAAGAAACAAGAAGAATAACTAATGCACCAAAGGAATGGGTTCAAAAACTTCAATCAACACTTTTAGCTTCTCGAAAACCTTCCTTGAAGCAATTACAACAACTCCTTCTTGAGGTTTTTTAAAATTATTATTTAATTACTTAATTACTTATTACTTAATTATTTTAATTATTTTAATTATTTATTTCTATTATTTATATATTTTTTTAAAAAATATAGAGCGAGAAAATACCCGTACCAATTGAAGAGGCTCAATTTCTTTCACATTTCATTGATCAAGCAAATGATTGGATTGACAGAGCATCTCGAATTTGTTCAAGAAAACAAAAGAAAAGAAGGTTAAATGACTCATCATCAGAAATCAAACCAACTGTTGAAGAAATTGGACAATTATTGAAAGAGTATGAAACACTTCCATTTGGAGCTCCTGAGTCTTATAATTTAACACTTTTATTGAATGGAATTAAAAGGTATTCAAACATTTATTTTCAATTTTTTCAATTTAAATTAACTCATTAACTCAAAAAAAAAAAAAGTTTTCAAGAAAAGGTCCAACCAGTAATGAATTTACCATTTTCTCCTAATATGATTGATGAATTGAAAGCACTTCTCGAACTTGGACAAAGTTTAGAGGTTGAAATTGCAGAATTAGATCAACTTGAGAAAAAATTTTATACTTTTGTTTTTCTTGAAAAAGGTTTATTTTATTTTATTTTATTTTTTGTTTTTTTTTAAAAAAAATGTTAACTCAAATCAAAATAAAAGTTAAAAAAACTGACTTACAACATGTTGACTTTCCTGTGGTACAAGAATTGGTTGAAGAATCAATTAAACTTGATATATCACCTCTAAATAAAGTTTACCTTGATCTTATCAATATGTATCGAGAGGCTGAAAAATGGAATAATGAAGCTTCAATTATGATTGGAGACAATTCTGCTCCTTCACTCTCAGAATTAAAGTAATTAATTAATTTTTATTTTTATTTTTTTATTTTAATTTATTCAGTTCATTTCACCTCATCACATTTCATTTTTTTTCTTCCCTTCAGGGAGCTTTATGAATCATCAGATTCCAAACCTGTATCTCAAAATCTTTTATATTCTGTAATGAAACATGTAAATGCTGCACAAAGCTGGCTTGAGTCTTATGAAAAGTATTTTTCTTTATTTTTCTTTGATATTTTTGATGTTTTAATTAAAACTTTCTTGAAATAATTTAGACTTTGGAAAAAAGATGACTTAAATCAAGAAAAAGTAATTAATTCTGATAGTGCCCAAAATTTAGACTCAACAAATGAATCTCCTCAACTCATACTAGTAAATGAAGTATCATTACTCAATAGTGAAAAATGGACCCGACTTCTAAGGAGGCTTTCAGATAGTTCTAAAACAATGCTAGTCCATTTCCCTCTCGAATTTGAAAAAGTAAATACAACCCTCTCAAGAATTGAACACTGGCTTGCAAAATGTCATGCTATTCTTGCTAAGGATAAAGGCAATCCCGAGAGATTATTAGAAATACTTTGGAGGTCTGCAGTTATAGCTGCATATGATTATGCACCAGAAATTGTTCCAGATAATGGTGAATTTAATTTGAAAGATCCTATTCCTATTGATGTTTATTGTTATTGTTCACAATCTGAGGTAATTTTTTTTAAATTAGTTTATTCGATAAATGTTTTTTTTTTAAAAAAAGTCGGGATTAATGATTCAATGCGAAGCTTGTGAGGAATGGTTTCATGGAAAATGTGTTGCAGTTGGGAAAAAAAGTGCTGATGCAAACCTCAAATGTTTTTTTTTTTTTCCTTTTCGTTTTTTATTTATTTATTTATTTATTTATTTATTCCCTCCTCCTTCACAAATATAATAGATATTTGCCCATTTTGTGACCTAAAAAAACCATTCCACTATGAAACAAAAAGACCAAAAATTGAAACCTTACTTGAACTTTGTCATGAAGGAGAAAATTTACCAGTTATTTTAAGAGAAGTAAAATTACTACAAGCAATTACCCAAAATGTGGAGATATACTATCAAAAAGTCATCAATTATATTGAAAATTCTAATGATCTAAAGTTAGTCCAAAAATTAATTCAACATGGACGAGCATTGGAGGTTGACACCCAAATGGTTGAGAAATTAACTCTCAAAGTTCAAGATATTCACATCCAAGATTGGAAAATTAGACTTCAGTATTTCTTGATTTCATTTTTTTTCTTCTTTCAAATAAATCATAAAATAAATAATTTTAGGGACACCTTATCTTCAAAGGGTGAAAAAATAACAATTTTAACTGAATTATTGAAAGAAGGAGAGATGTATACTGGTGTTGATGATGAAATTGTTCATATCAAAAACGTTATTATTTCTCAAAAATCGATGCAATGGAAAAAAAGACTAGTCGAGTTATTAGAAAATTCGACTACCGATGTATCTATAGTTTCTTTTCTTTTTTTCTTTTCTTTTCTTTTCATCTTTTTTTTTTTTTTTCATTTTTATTTATTTTGTTAAATATAAAAAATTCTTCAGCTTCCAACTCTTCAAGAGATGTTAATCACTTCTCAAAATTTGATTGTTGAACCCGAATATGTTGAAGCATTAAATGAAAGAATTGAAACCCTTGAACAACCTGATTCCAATGATCAAGTATCTGTTCAAGTTCCTCTCTCTGTAGTTTATCCTGATTCAGTTGTTATTGAAGAAGATCAAACAAGTAAGTTTTTTTTTTTTGTCCCTTCAACTTTTTCTTTGATTAATGATAAATTACTTTCAAAAAGAAGTGTATTGTGTTTGTCGTGAATCGTATGATGAAAATAAACCAATGATTGGATGTGATTTCTGTCAAGAATGGTATCACTTAGAATGTGTAGAAATATCAGTATCAAAAGCCAACAAACTCAAGAAATATCTTTGTCCTCCTTGTAAAAAGAAGAGAAAAGAGAACAACCATAAACATAGTCAAGATTTAGAAAATAGAACAAAAAGTAAAAAAAATGGAAAGAAGAAAGATAATACAGCAGATGATGATGAAGAAAAAGAAAAAGAAAAGAAAAGAAGAAGGAGAGAAAAGAGAAAAGAAAAGGAAAGGCTCAGAAACTTAGTTGGAGATGAAAATGGAAAAGTAAAGAAAATTCGAAATGATAAAAAATTGAAAGGAGAGAAATTATATAATTATCAAAATGAAAATGGAGAAAGTAATCATCATAAAAAATTAAAGGATTCTAAAATTGACTTGAGGTAATTTTTTTTTTTTTTTTTTTTTTTTTTCCATTTATTGTAATTATTTTTTATTGAAATCTAAATTTTCAATAGTCCGAACATTCAATTAATCGATTGGATTTCAGATTAAAATCAATTTATCAAATCAAATCAAAAACTGTAGAATAACAATTCAATGTAAATAATAAAAAATTTTATTACCAAACTAATTTTACAATTCAATATTTTTAACAATTAATTGGAAGATGAGGCCATAATACAGGTGAATTTTTATCACAATCACTATCAAAAACTTCATTAAGCTTTGCTTCAAATGCAAGAACTTTATAAGCTAATTTTTATTTTTTTATTTTATTTTTAATTTGTTGAATGTTCAAGAAAAATTCAACCTGAATCACCATATAATTTACGAGCAAGTGATTCCTTTTCCATTTGTTGTGAAATCAGTTGGGTCTCTCTGTCCTCTAAAGAAAATGATTAGAAGAAAAGAAAAGAAAAGAAAAGAAAAGAAAAGAAAAGAAAAGAAAAGAAAATAAAATGATAACCTTTTTGTTTTCTTTTTTCTTCTCTTTGTTGAAGTTCTCTTTCCTTTTGTACTAAATAATGATGAGTTCATTGATTAAAATGAGTTTTTTTTTTAAAGAAAAAAAAAATTACATTTCTTCCTTCGTTTATAAGATTCAGCAAAAAATTCAGCTGCTTCTTCAGTCAATTCAAATCGAATTTCTTCTTCAATTTCTTCTATTACTTCAACTTCTTCTACTTCAACGATTTCTTCTCTACCTTCGTCAATTTGTTCAACATTTTCTTCTTCTTCTTCTTCTTCATTACTTTTCTCTTCTTCATAATTTTGATTTTGATTATAAGGGATTGGCCATCCATATGGATAATATGAATCTCTAAATTTTTAATTTTTAATTATTAATTTTCACATAATGAGTCAAATAAAGTACTTACAATTGGGGTGGAAAATGATTGTGTTGTGGAGGGTATTGAAACAAGGGTGGTTGTGATGGACTTTGAGTATTCATCTCAATCATATGTCTAAAAAATGGTTTCGAATTCTAAAAAATTATTTTGTTAATACTTTCTTTTTCAAATAAAAGAATTAAAGAATAAAATAAAAATAAAAATGAAGAACCTGGAAATGCTTTTGATGAAAAGCACGGAAGCTTAGAAATCCTGACATTCTTCTATTGATATTCTTCTATATATTTACAGACCCAAACTCAAAATCTTGAAAAAAAAAAAAAAAAACTTTGAAAGGAAATCATCAAAGAAAGAAAGCAAGAAAATGGGATGGAATATTGATGGAGACGACAACTTAATTGTAATCATGATTATTATTTTATGATTAGTTAGTTCTAATTAGAGTTGGTTATGAGAATACAAGTTTTATAAAATTTAGTCATATTTTAGACGAGCTGTGATCTGTTGTTGATTGTAAAAGAACACCAAACCTTTGAGAATCCAACCCAATTCATGAAAAAAAAAAAAACATTTTAAAAAATAAAAATAAAAGTTTATTTGATTTGATAAAGCTATTTATACAGTATAACCCCAACTTCTGAAGGGTGATGAATAGGAAGAATAATTTGGTTTTGGTTTTGGCATTGGTCTTCTTGGAGGATCTAATTGAAGGTCATAATCTCTTCGTTTTTTGGAATCGGAGAGTACAGAATAAGCAGTTCCAACAACTTTTATCAATTATTTAGTTAAAACTTTGAAAAAAGAAAGAAAAAAAAAAAAAAGGAAAAGAAAAGAAAAAACAAACTTTTAAAGGCTTCATCAGCTTTAGGAGCAGAGTTTTTATCAGGATGATAAATCAGGGCCAGCTTTTAGTTTCAATTTTGTTGAATATTAATATACTTTAGTGTTAAAAATTAAAATTGTATTACCTTTCTATAAGCCTTTTTGATTACTTCGACATTATCAGCTCGTTGAACTCCTAAAATCTCATAATGAGTTTTCTTTTGAAGGATCTTTAAGACCAACGTTGCTTGCTCAGGTGTGTAAGGTCGAGAAGGAGTCTCTTCAGTTTCTAAACAATTTTTTAAAAATTTTAAAGAAACAATTAAAAAAATAAAAGATCAAAAAATGATGAATGAATTAATGTTACCTTTGGGTTTGTGTGTTCGAGCTGGTTTAGGATCTGGTTTTGGGCTTAATCGAGTCTTTTCTCCTGATTTAAAAGAATAACCACCTTCCCTTTTTTCGAAGGGAGATTTTGGCATTGAATGTTCTGATTTTGTATTTGAATTTGAATTTGAGCTTGAGCTTGAAGATGAGTTTGAACTTGAATGGGGATGTGCATTCGTAGAAGAACTTGGCTTGGAAGAATTTGTGTCTGAATTTGAGGCTGTGCTTGAGTTGGGGGTGGGTTTGGAAGAAGAATAATTTGTGTTTGGATTTGGTTTTGAATTTGAATTTCCGTTTACATATGGGTCAGCTTTATGAGGGGTTTTTGAGGATGATGATGTGTTTGGTTGAAAATATGAGTCAAATCCAGATTCCCTGGACGTTGATGAGCTTGAATTTTGGCTTTCTTTTGCTTGTGATGGATCAGACTTTGAAGTTTCATTTCTATTAATATTTGACTCGTTATCTTTGTTTGGTGTTGAATTTGTTGATCGTCTATGTGCTTTTTTGAATTTTGGAGAACTATTTTCTGGGTTGAGAGAGAATTTGTTTGAGGGGAAGTTGTAAGAGTACTGAGTTTTTTGACGATTCAAAGTCTCAAGGTTAATACCTTCAAAGGGATGTTTTAAGTCTGGATTCTCTGTACCCGAATTTGAACTGGAATTTGAATTTGAGTTTGAGTTTGGGTTTGAGGACGAATTAGAATTAGAATTAGAATTCAAGTTGGGGTTAGGTTTTGGAGAATTTGAGTTAAAGATAAAAGGTTTTGAATTTGGAGTTTGAGAAGAAGAAAAAGTTGTTGAGGGGTCATCAGGTTTTGGAAGACTTGACTCCACCTTTGAAAAGTCAAAAGTAAAAGGTTTTGGTGGAATGTCAGGGAGATTTGTTGATAAATCTGAAACATTAAAAAATTTCTTTGATTGATCCCCATTTTGAGCTGGTTTAAGAGGGATATTGAAAGTTGGATTGAAATCAGAGGGTTTTCTATTCATAGTTTTTTTCTTTGTTGATTTTGAGGATGAATTTGGAGTTGGATTTGAATTTGTATTGAGGTTTGAGTTTTGATTTGGATTTGGATTTGAGTTTGAAAATATGTTGAAGTTTGAATTTGAGTTTGTATTTTGATTTGAAAATCCATTTGGGGTTGTGTTTGGATTGAGGTTGGCATTTAGATTTGGTTTTTGATTTTGAAATCCATTTGGATTTGAATTGAAATTGAAATTTGAATTTGAGGATGTATTTGAATTTGTGTTGAGGTTTGAATTTGAGCCTAAACTTGAATTAAAAAATGGATTCGGAGCTGTTTTTGAATTTGAATTTGAATTTGAACTTAAGGGTTGTTGAAAAGAAGAACTAGAAGTTGAAGGATTCATTGATTGATTAAATAATGTTTTTGGAAATGGAGATTGAGAACTAAATGTTCCATTTGTTTGAAAAGCTGAACGAGCACTTGAATTTAAATTTAAATTTGAAGGTAGTTTTGATTCAAAATTAAATGCTGATTTTGGAAGGTTGGAGTTGGTTGAGAATCTTTGTGGAGTTATGAAAATAGGATTTGAATTTAAAGGTGTTTTTGGCTCAGGATTAAATGCTGATTTGGAGTCAGTTGAAAATCTTATTTGGGTTTCGAAAATAGGATTATTTTGGACTGAACGAAAGTTGACATTTTGAGAATTTGAGTTTGATGAAAATGGTGTTGGAGTGAATTGGTTGTGAGTTGGTGGTTTGGTAAAAAATGGTGTTTGAAATGGGTTGTGAATCGACGACTTGAATCCAAAAATGGGAGTCGAAAATGGGCTTTGAGTCGAGGACTTTGGAGTAGAAAATGGATTTGAAGTCTTATCTTTGTTTTTGGTTTTGTTTTTTGGTTGAAGAACAGGCCGATCTTCTTTTTCTTTTTCTTTTTCTTTCATTGTTTCATTTTGAAACTTGAAGGTGCTTTCAGTAGGTGATTGCGCATTTTTCAAAGGTCTATTTTCATGAAGGGTTTGTGTTGCAAGGTGAATATAATATCGAGTTCCATTAGGTAAAGTTTGATACATCCATCCTTCAGGAAGCCATTCCTCTTCATTCTTTTTTGATCGTCCATTCTTTTTTGATTGCTTCCTATTTCGTGTTTTATCTTTCTTCCTCTTGAGTTCTTCATCATTTTGATTCTTTAATTCATGTTCATGTTGATTTTCATTATTTTTTTTCTTTCGTTCTTTCTTCTTTTTTTCTTTGGAATCACTATTTAGTTCACGACTTGATCCTGAATCCATCGTTCTAAAATCCAAGAGATATGTTAATTAAAGAAATAAAAATGATGGATTCAAAATTTAATAAAATTACCTTTCTTTTGTAAGTGATTTATAAGAAAATGTTTTCCTCCCCGCAAAAAAAAAGTCAATATAAACTAATTATTTCCTCAAAATATTTTGGATCCAATTTGAAGTCAGCTATTTAAATTTAAAGGAATATGATGTGATACAACTATTGAATTGACTTAGTTTTTTGTAATTGAAAAATTGAAATTGATATCTTCAAAATGAAATAAATACCTCTTTTTCTCTTCGGACTGATTCAGTTGTCCCTCCTTCAAGTTGCTGCGTCTTTTAACCCTCCTCAATGAATACCTATTGAAATTGGTTTATTTTTATGAGTTGAAGAACTTAATATGAATTGTTGGTTATAAAGTTAATAATTGACTTATAGGTTTTTGAGTTCAGTTCATAGGTTTGAACTCTGAATGACGTACTCGTGTTTTTATTTTTTGAAAAAGTAATGTATTCTCTATTCAAACCTTCTTCTTGACAAAACTATTAAACAAGAATTATTGTAAATTATTAAACATCAGACGAATGAGTACTAATTGAAATAATTGACTTTCAAAATTTTAAAGGAAATGTTTGAAAAAAATTTTTTTCTTTTCAAGTTTCTCTTTTTCACAAACTAATAAACTCTTCTTCTTTCCTTTCCTTTTCTTCTTTCATTTTTAAATTATTGAAACAAACAAACAAACAACAAACAAACTTTCAATGAATGAAACTCAATCAAATAAATAGTATAGTAATAATCAAATAATCAATTGAATCCGAAATATAAAAGAATTTGTTTCTAAAACTAAAGCTCTTAATTTTCTTAATTTTCTTAATTTTCTTTCTTTCAAAAAGGTATTTTTTCCAAAAAACAAATTGAAAATTGAAAACTGAAGTGAATTAGTTAATCAATTAATGAATCACTTTCATAAAATGAATCATATTACTTCTAAAAACTTTATATTTCTAGTTTCTTAATACTTTCTAATAAGTTTTGAGTCTGAAATAATGAAATTGCAGCAATAATTGAGGAAAAAAGCTACGTTGCCTTATAAAATTTCCTAAAAAGGGCAAAAATGAAAAAACGGTTATAAAAAAATCATGGCGGAGAGGGAGTTGAAAGTCTGGAGGAATTGCTTGAATGAAGCGGACAACGCTGGGGATTTGAAGGAGAAGTCAAGGGTTGCGAATAAAATAGGGATCTTGTTGGAAAAACTAGGTAAGAGATTGATTTTTTCATTGTTCTTCGATTCATATTCAGATTTTTATTATTTGGTTTGGTTTGATTGTGTTTGAATTTTGACTTAAAGTTTGATGTATTTGAAATGGTCTTTTGAAGAGATTTCTGATGTTGGACCTTTATTTTATTTTATTTTTTTCGGGTAGACTTTAAGATTCAAAATATATCAGTTAAAATATGTTCGATTCGATTCGATTATTCAAAATAATTGAAGAAGAAGAGATTTTATTTTTTTATTTTACATTGAAATCTCCTTGTTTCTGCAAATCAATTCTTGATTTATTTTTTAAAAAATATTGTAGGGAGATATGAAGAAGCAATTCAATATCATGAACTTGATGTAAAAACTTGTAGACAAGCAAAAGATCCAAAGGAAGAAGTCATTGGGTATCAAAATATTGGAAGATGTTTTCAAAAGTAATTTAGAATTTTTTTTTAAAAAAAAGAAAAGAAAAGAAAATAAATAAACTAATAGATTAAAGCAATTTGAGGATGCCCTACAAGCTCAAAATCGGAAATTAGAACTTGCAATTGATTTAAATGATCATGTTTGAATATTTCAAAAACTTTTTTTTTTAAAAAAAAATAGAAATAGAAACTCAAAAATTTTTTATAGATTGAACAACAAAGAGCTTTTTGTGAAATGGGAAATACTTACTTTCTTAAAAGGTATCTATTCTTTGTTTATTTTGTTTCCATCATCTTTGTTTTTTAAAAAAATGAACATATTGTCTTCATAGTGGGAATGATGAAACACAAAAAGAAGAAAATCTTAGAAAAGCGCAAGAGTATTTTGAAAAAAGTCTTGATCTTGCACGTTATTTACCTGGTTGATATTCTTTCTTTCTTTTTTTTCTTTTCCTTTCTTTAGCCATAATCTTTAACAACATCTTCTTAGACTCTTCAACAAAAACGAAAATGATTGTGGATGCTTACAATAATCTTGCCAATGTCTTAGATCAACTAGAATTATATGATCAAGCATTATCTTATCACGAAAAGTCTCTTCAAAAAGCTCTTTTAATAGGTTTGGAAAAATAATAATCTTACAAGAAATAACTCAAACAAATCAATAAACATTGTTAGGAGATAAAATGAGTGAAGGTCGTTCTTATTTTAATATGGGAGCTATTTGCCTTCAAATCAATGATATTGAGAAAGGAATTAAGGTTTATTCTTATTTGATTTTTTTTTTTTTTTTTTTTTTTTTTTTTTTTTTTTTTTTTTTTTTTT
>Ga0209960_1003939_pt1 | contig 12001 bp, 15 predicted proteins | sample ThiBiot_500_plan_2_FD_183947 | JGI IMG/M metagenome (GOLD analysis project Ga0209960, IMG submission 183947) | Wastewater bioreactor microbial communities from Cape Town, South Africa - Thiocy_expt_500_plan (SPAdes) | ecosystem: Engineered > Bioreactor > Thiocyanate-remediating >... | reverse complement strand
TTTTTTCTGAATAAAAATTCAAAATTTTAGTTATTCAATAACTCTCTTGATATGAATATTTTTCATGTTATTATCTTAGTTCCAAAGGAACCAGATGAAGAATTTGAACATTTTTTACTAAACCCTTTGTTTAAAGGTGACTTTTTTACACAAAAATAAAATAAAATAAAATAAAATAAAATTCAGAAAGAATTTAATTTTATATAAAATAGATCGTGTAATTTATTTAAGAGGATCACCCCTTTCTCAAGAGGATTTACATCGTGCAAAAGTATTTGAAGCAAAAGCTTGTTTCGTTATGATTGATCCTTACTCTAGATATCATTCTTCTCATTCTCAAACTTCTTCAAATTCCCCATCTCTTGAAAATGAGAATCTCAGCCAAGATTTCTTAGTTACTACTTACTCATTTGCAATAAAGAAAAATTATCCAGATTTACCTGTTTATGTTCAAATTTTAGGCAATAGTGTTCAAGAAATTTTAGTATCAGTTGTAGATCGGATATTTAATGTAAATCAATTAAAAATGAACTTATTAGCAAGATCTTGTGTCGCTCCTGGATCTATTACTCTCATTGCAAATTTAATTAAAGCACTTAGAATTCCTCCAATCAACTCAGATTGTCCAGATTGGCTTCGTGAATATAGTCACTTTTCTTTTCTTTTTATTTCTTTTTCTTTTTTATTTTTGGAACTAAAGTAAATTTTATTGACTGTAATAGTTCAGGGTTGTGCAAATATTATTTATTCTTTTCCTTTTCCTCAACGATATATTGGTTATACTTTTGCTGAGGTTTTTTCTTCCTTTTTTTCTTCCTATTTTTCCTTCTTTCTAACAATGCATTGAAATAGTGTGCCCTTCAATTTTATACGAGATATAATGCAACATTAATCGGAATAAAATCAAATACCTCACTTGATTCAAAAATTAAATTGAATCCAAAATTAAAAACTGTCATTCAACAAGGAGATATTGGATTTGTAATATCAGTTGAAGGGTTAAAATTCACAACTGAGGAAAAGTTCAATTTTTTTTTTTTCGTTTTTTTTTTTCTCTTCCATTAATTTTCTTTTTCTTGTCAAGGCTTAAGAAATCTCAGTTAAGAAATGTTTTAAATTATTCAGAGATTGGTTCAGAGGTTAGTTCGGAAAGTGAAATTCACGAATCTATAGGCTTTTTCACAAAAGTTGAATTTTATTTTATTTTATTTTTTTGAAATCAATTTTTTTCCCAAAAAACAAAGGGACGATCTGAAAGGAAGATATTTATTCAAGAAGAAGAGATTGATGCTGCAACTTTTCGAAGTCCAAAACCTCGCTCGGTTTTTTTTCATAATATTTTATTTTTTGATTAATTTTTCACTTCCTCTAAATTTTTTTAAATACCCTCGATTAAAATTGATAGTTACAAGACGTTATAGTTGAACAAGTTGATTTAAAAGGACATATTATAATTTGTGGATTTGATGAATTTTTACCTTTTTTCTTAACTCCTCTTCGATTAAAATCTCTTCATACAATTTTTCCTGTTGTTATCATTGATTCCACTTATCCTACCGAGGAGGAATGGAAACCATTTTCACATTTTCCAGAACTCTATTTTTTAAAAGTATTTTTTTTCTTTTATCTTTGGAATTAATTAATTCAATTCATTTTATTTTTATTTTACTCAGGGAAGTTCAGTCAATTATACACATCTTCAAAAGGCAGGGATTGCAACTGCATCTCGAATTGTTAAGATTGTCCCAAGTAATTTTTTTTAAAATAAAAAATGATTCACAAAATATAAATAATAAATAAAAGATAAGGAGAAGAAAAATATTCTTGATGATATGGATGCTGAATCTGTTTTTGTCAGTCAAAATATTGGACTTAATTCTCATGGTGTTTTTGTCGTCGCCGAGCTAGGTTTCTTTTTCTTTCTCTTTTCGTATTTCTTTTTCTTATTTCTTTTCTTGATCTCACCATAAAAAAAAAAAATTTTTTTTTAAGTACAAGAAACTTATGTCAAATTCTTATCTCCTCCTTCTTCATCCGCAATGGAAAAAATGTCTCAAACTCATAGTTTTGTCAACGATTTATCTTTAACTCATGAACAACGAGCGAAAAAAATAGATTTTCATCGAACTCAAGTCCCAAAGTTGATTTTTTTTTTTTTTTTTCAAAAATTTTATTATCATTCTCAAAACTAATCTAAAAGAAAAATAAACTAACCTTGAACATCAAATAAAGTACTTCAGATAAAGATCCACAACTTCCAAGAGAAACTGAAGTTAGAAACATTTCAAAAGAAATTCGAACTGGATTTATTGATGCATTTCCTGAATCCCATTTTGAAATTCCAGTCGCCTCAGGAAAAGTTTATACCTCATCTATTATTAATTCATTAATTTGTCAGGTGAGTTATTTTTCTTCTTTTTTCTTTTCTTTTTCTTTTCTTTTTCTTTGACTTCAAAACAACTATTTTTCTCTATTTTAGGAGTTTTTTCGACCTTTCATCTTACAAATTGTAGAATTAATGATTGGAGTGACTGGTAATTTTATATTTATTTATTTTTTCTAACATGAAAATCTTCAATAATTAATCCATTAATGGAATAGATTCATCTCAATTGTTTTCAGTTCCTCTTCCAAAAGACTTAGTGGTACATTTCTTTTTCTTTTCTTTTCTTTTCTTGTTCTTTTTTCTTTTTTCTTCCTTGAAAAATAAATAAATAAATTATAAAAAAAAGGGCCAAACTTATGATGATCTCTTTCGTCAATTTCTTTTGAATGAAACAATCCCCTTAGGTCTTTATCGATACTCTCAAGATGAAAAATTTTATTATGTTTTCCCAAATTGTCCTAAAGATACTATCCTAGATGAAAATGATCAAGTATTTATCCTCACGAAAACACAACCAATTCAACCACCCGAACCAGAAGGATCAAAAGTATCATCAGATGTGGAATAGACTTGTAAATATATTAAACATTTTTTTTTCTTTTTTTTCTTTCTTTCTCAATTTTGAAGGCAAAAAAAAAAAGTTGATTTTATTTTTTTTTGAACCTCTTATTAGAGGAACAAGAAATTTATTTTATATTAGTATCCAAACCTTTCAAGAAATAGACAAGGTATTTATTTATTTCTTATTTATTTCTTATTTCTTTTATTTATGAATTAAAAAAAATACCAACTTAGGTTTGAAGCAAATTTATCATCCTTTTGCATCAAGCTGAAAAATTTCTAGAGATTAGCTCATCTTCATGACCTTGAATTAAGTCAACCAAATCTTTGAGATTCAGGAAAAAAAAAAAAAAATAGAAAGATATCGAGAAAAAATTCAAAAAAAGTTGCCAATTGAAAATATGTAGGCTGTTATGACATGTATTGAAAGTATTACAACAGATATCCAGTATACTTGAAGAAAGAATACTTAATGCTCTTGATGGATTCCATGGAGTGCCTCGTGCTCAGTTTGAAGAACATCTAAATCACAGTAATGTTTGGATTGAAGAAATCTTTGCAGGGGTTGCAACAGATTATATGAAGAATGAGTTTGAAAACAATATTTTGTTCCTATTTTATTTTTTATTTATTTATTTATTTATTTCATTTGTTTTTAGAAGAAAAAAAAAATTTTTTTTTCAAGAATGTTCTTTGCCTTATGAATCCAGTGGATCAATCTTTTCCTGGTTCTATTCTTGTTTCATTATCATTTGATTCTAAAGATTTTGAACACGAACACTATACTGCAGCACCTATTCGTTTAATTTGGTTTTTGAAGAATGAGTATTTCCTTTTTTTTAATAAAAAAAAAAAAATGAAAATGAAAAATGCCAACATCTAATAAAATTTACAATAGATTTACAAAGAATTCTCAAAAGAATATGAAAACTCAACTTCAAGACTTTGGTCAATTAAAAACTCTAACATTTAAAGGAAAAGAAATTGTTACCCTGATACCTGCTGACATGCATGCTCACGAGGTTATGTGTGAGCAAGGTGGAAAGGAGATCTATTTTGTTTAAGATGCAAAGAAAAAGACGAAGATTATTGGAAAATTTTTGATTTTATGATCAAAAATGGGTTTTCCAAAAGACTAATTTTTATTTTATTTTATTTTATTTTTTAAAATAAAAATAAAAATAAAATGATACATTTACTCTATAGAATCAAGTTTGTTATCGAAACTAATCATTCTCCGCTTCAATTTTCCCAAATGCAAAGAAACACTTCCAAAGAAATAGTCGTTTAGAAGTCTTTTTTTAAAGTTCTTCCTTCAAAAAATTTGGGAATACATTGCAACTGAGAAATAATGCAATTATAAGTATATCTACAATCGCTTGTTGGCTCTGTGAAAGACTTCTACAAGGAAAAAAGAATGAAGAAATATTAAATGAATATAAAAAAATTGATCAAAATTTTTTGTGACTTACATGAACTCGATTATTCTTAACTCTACAGGCACTACAAACTTCCTATGGCAATCAAAGAAAGACGGAGTCAAAGTTCTATCAGATACTGCTTTTGAACCTTTCGTGTTTGAAAAAGATGCACACCTTTTTATTTTATGGTAGAAGCACTCTCATGTCGACACTAAAATTATTCGGATAACTCGAACCTCAATTAGTGCCAGAATCGTCACTGAGAAAGTATCGAAGGAGAAGCTATCGGAAGTTCTTGAAGGACCATAAGCTCCAGAACTCAATTTCCCAATAAGAGTGGTAGAAGTTTCAATTTCATTTGAACATAGCCCAGTTGTCATCAACGCAAGGCATTTCTTAATTGAAAGCACTCGTTTTCGCCATGTTTTTTTATTTTTTTATAATGAAAACTTGGAATCTTTAGCTCTCTGATGATCAAATTAATTTTGGCCCAGATGGATATATCTTGACCTTTATCCAATATGATTTCCATAATATCCTCTCGAAGGTCTTACCTTTTTTTTTTTTTGTTCTACAAAATTCATTTTATTAGACTTTTTTTTTTTTAAATTATAGATGAAAACTTTAGAAGATAAGTTTTAATAGTTGTTTGGGGAACTCAGCAGAGGTAAAAGATTGGCTTGGCCTCCGTTTGGACACGACTTGAGAGGACTCTTGAGTATAAGAAAAGGAAATTGGAAATGAAAAACGATAGGGCTTCTGATTGACGAGCATGTTGGTATATATCTCCTCGGAGATGTGAAACTTTGGATTTTCGAGCTGTTCTTTGATTGCAGATGTGTTGAGAAACTATCCCCTGTGGATATAAGCTGAAATTGGAGGAAGTAGTCTCTTTTGTAGCTTCTATCTCTTGGTTTCAGCTGGGAAAACTTCAATCACTTTTTCAATACACTCTTCGATGGCGAAAAAGATGTGGTTTGTCAAGATTAACTCTTCCTTGTCACCTTGGAGCTCTAATTGACTTGGCCTGTACCACCAATGCCCAATAATAATGATATGTCCATCTTCAAGTTTGAAAGTGCGAACAATACCATATTGCATTCCTTGAATTGGTTGGTCGAGTTGTTGAGGACCTTTCTGTTGAGTAATAGGTTCATAGTCTGCATTTAAGGATTCTTTCATCAGTTCTTTGACATAGTTTTCATTTCTTTTCATCGGTAATCCTTTTCTCTTTTAAATTCGCTCAAGTTTATGATCACTTTTAATGTTTTTGGTTTTAATGAGATCTAAAATTTTATCTCTTTCATTCATGTTATTGTATTTTCCCAATTCCAAAAAAAACCAAACCCAGAAAAAAAAAACAAATACTGTAGATTAATAAAAAAAGATTGATTTATTCTTGTTATTTTTTTTTCATTAAGTGAATCTTGTTTCAAGTCAAGGTGCAAATATGTTATAATCAAGGAACAATCACGATCAAGAGTATAAAAACTTATAAAAAGAGAAAGAAAGTTTGGAAAAAAAAAAAAAAAAAAAAAATCAACAAACATGGCGACGTTATCCCCTCTTGAGATTGAGTTTCTATCCGAGTTGATGGACATTGTCATTATACCCAGCTTCACTATGGACACATTAGATTTCATCAGTGTAAGAACTCTTCATTTCAATCAATTAATTCTTATTCTCTAAACACCTTTCTTCTTTTTTTTTATATTTTCATTATTTTTGGTTGTTTTTTTTTTAAAATTTTGTTTTTATACAAAATTCGGTTTCAATTGTTATTTTGAATGCAATGAATTTTTTTTTTTGAAACGCATAATAATTTTTAAAATGTTAAATAATGAATTTCTTTTTTATTGTAGGGAAGATATGGACCATTTAAACCAAACAAACAAGTCCAGGTTCCATTTTGGCTTGGTGTAACGTTAAAGAAAAGGAAAAAATGCACAATTTTACCTCCACCTCATTTAGTTCTTGGTGATTTTATTTTGATTCTTTGATTCTTTTATTTTTAAAATTCAAATTCTATTCTATCTTCTCTTTTTTTAAAAAAAAACAATGAATCAATTTTTTTTTTTCAAAATATAGAAAATCTTAAACAAATGGTTGAAGATGAAAGAAGAGAAAAAGCCTTCTCAAAAGTTCCTCCTCATTATATAGAACATTCATTAATTTTATTAGAATGGTTCATAATTAATTAATTAATTAATTCTTCTTTTTTATATTTTCTTGAAAAAAAAAATTAATTGATAAATTAAATGAATCATTCAATTTAACAATAGTGCATCAGATGATATTCCAAATAGTAATCAAATTAGAGTTCTTTTAGAAGATTTAAGATCAATTAGAAAATCAAAAACGAGACTTGGTTTAACTGTATTTACTCAAAGACCTTCAGCAATTTCTGTAATTATAATCTCATTTTTTATTTACTGTGAAAATGAAAACCAAAGAAAAAAAAAAATTTAAAAATTAAATTTAAATAGATGAACAACTTGACATTAATGGAACTCAATGAAATTAGACCATTTTTTCTTCGTGCTTTTGATGAACAATATTTAATGACACAAGGGTATTGTTTCATTCTTTTTTTTTTTCTTGATGAAAATTTAACAATTTCATAATCTTTTTTTTTTCTTGAATTAATTCTTTCTTTTCGAAAATCCTCTATTCAATAACAACAGAGAAACTGAAACTCCAGAAACTCAACCTCGAACTACTACAACTCAATCACAACCAGTTCGTCAAAGATGAAGAAGGGACTTCTTACAAAAACTTTTTTCTTCAATTTTGAATCATGTATTATAGTTTTTTTAAAAAAAACAAAAACATAACTGTCTTGACATTTAATATTATTTATTTGTCAATAATAATAAATAACAACAAAATGATGATAATGAAAAGTTAAATAAATTGAATCAATCAATTTGATTTTTATAAAAATTTTTTATTGTTAAGAAATCAATCAATTTAAAAAAAAAATCAATTTTGAGATGGGAGATGAGTTGTGGTCAAGGCTCAAGTCAATTGAAGAGGACTCGTTATTTGTTTCAAAGGTCTCACAGTTGTTTCCAAACTATAAACTTGTAGCAAATGAAAGATGTGGAACTTGGTATATTCCTCCTCAGAATGTAATTATTTTAATTCATTTAATTATTGTAATAATTGAAAATACTAAAATCAAAAAAACTTAAGTTACACCATGAAACAGTTTACTTTATGTCAAAAGATGGTCATATTGGAAAATGGGAATTGAGCTTAAGAAGACTTAACTTACACTTATTTGACCTATTTCAACAAGACAATGGGTATCATTTTCTTATAATTTCTAATAATTGATATATGCATAATATTTTTTAAAAAATGAATTCACTCTAATAATCAATTTAATTATTTAGCTGTATCATTATTGATTCAACAAGGAAAGGCAAACAAATCCCTGATAGTTTCTCTAAAACAATTTGGTGTTGTTGTTTCAATCAAGCTATTTATAATATTAAAAAGCAAATTGGAATAGAAAATTGGGATCTTGAACTTCATGTACCTTTTGTTGTTGGAGATGAAGAGAAAAGAAGGATTAAAGAGAAGATTCCTGAATTTGTAAAACAATTAATGGTAATGATTTATATTCGTTATTATTATTTTTTTTTCAAAAATAAATAGAAAATTAATCAAAGGTTGATTGATTTGAATTTCAATTTGAACTGAATATTTTTATCGGAAACAGGAATTAATTTTGAAAATATATCTCAAAAACTTTTAAAACCTATTTGGATCACTCCTCAAACTGATATTAACCAATTACTTTTAACTTTTCAAGGTAAAATTTTCTTCATTTATTTTTTCATTTCCGTTGATGAAGAAATAGAAGAATAAAGAAACGAAAATTATCATCTAATTATCCTACTGTTATTATTAGATTTATCATTCACTCCAGTCATTTGTTTAACTTCTTCTGCAATTTATGGAACTGATCAATGTCATAGAGAAGATTATACATATATTCAAGTTGCTGGAGATGATCATGAAACTTGGTCATTTGGTCTAACTCCAAAATTATTTTGGAAACATTCAAATGAAATCCTTCATTCACCAAAAGAAAATTGTAGACAGATAATCCAAACAATTGTTTCAAATTCAAGAAAATTAATGTGTGTCAATGAACAAAATGATCACAATCAAATTCCCTCTTGGTCAAAAATTGGAGAAACTCATTTATTTATAGGAAATATATTTTCAGGTATTTTTTAATATTTAATTTTTTTTTTTTTTTTGTATTAAATTTGAATTTTCAAAATATATATATGAATCAAAAGGAAAACCTCCAAATTGTGAATTCATTTGATGCAATTCTTAATTGTTCAGATATTCCTTTGGGTCTAGAAAGTGATGATTATGATATTATTTATTCTTACAGATTCCATCAGGGAAAAAAGGAAGATATGACTATTTGAAAAAATTATCACAAGGAACAACTTTTGTAAATCATTCAAAATTGGCACAAATGTGTTAATTTGTTGTGAAGATGTTCTCTTTTACTTTTTATTTTTATTTTATTGTACTTTATTGTTCTTTTCTTTTGTTTTTGTAGGAAATGATCTTTCAGTCGCATTTTGTTTATGTATTTTAGTTCAACATTTTGATGAGAAAGTTTACCTTTTCCCTTCTTTTTTCTTTACATTCTTTTTTTAAAAAAATTGTTTCGATTACAAATAGGAAACTTTCATGAGAAGACATTGCCAACAGAATGTAATTTTCTTTCTTTTTCTTTTTTTTTCTTTTTGCAAAATTTAATTTTTTTGTACAATCAGTTCAGAACTATGATTTACTGTCTCAAGTCAGGCCATGATCTCAATTTGGCAAAGGAGGTTTCTATCAATTTTTCAATGACTGTCACTTTTTTTCTTTTTCTTTTTTTTTTCTTTTCTTTTTTCTTTTTTCTTTTTTTTCCCTTTCTTTAATTCCTTTTTTAAAAATAAAAAAGTAAACCAATTTGAGGATCATGGCACTGTATTGTGCAGCTTATTTTAAGAAGAATGGTTGTGACAAACTTCTCACCCAAAAACTTCTATACTATGCCCAAGGTATTTATTTGAAGCTCTATAACCAACCTCTTTTCGAAGAAGAAATAGAAAAGTTGAATGGACCAGTTGTGCGTGTTGTCGATGATAAATGGGATGAATTGGATACAGAAGAGTATGTAATACCCAAACTTTTTTCTGATTTCTTGGATGACATCTTAGCAGAATTCGAGGGACTTACCGGAATTCAATTGATTGAAAAAATTCATGAAGAACCACCTTGGAAAGAAACAAACAATAATGAATTTATTGAGTTGGATTCACTCAAAGCTTTTTTTGATAAGCAGGAATTCAAAATAATTATGAAAAGAAAGGAAGAGAGAGAAAAAACTGCTCGCCAACAATTGGATAAATATTATGAAGAAATTATGGCAGATCCTGTTCTGAGTCAATGTGTTTACAAGAAGGAAGTCGAAGAAGAAGATATTTCTCATGTTTTAGAAGAACTTTGGGCAACAGGATTGTTAAACAGAAAAAAGAGAGAAGAAAAGCTCTGGAAAGCTTGTGAGGTTGGAAATGTTGAAAAAGTTCGAAAATTACTTCAAAATGAACAATTTGATATCAATTGGCAAGATTCTGAGTCAAGGACACCTTTTTTTATTGCTTGTAGAGAAGGACACATTGAAATTGTGAAGTTATTACTAAATGATAAAAGAATTGATGTCACTAAAGCAGAAAATGAGTATGGTTTAACACCTTTTCATATTGCTTGTAAATATGGACGTATTGATATTGTGAAGATATTACTAAATGATCAAAGAGTTGATATTAGCAAAGCAGAAAATAATGAGGAAACACCCTTTTTGATTGCTTGTTATTATGGACATATTGAAATTGTGAAACTTCTGTTAGCATGTGGAAGAGAAAATGATCTGAATAAAAAAGATGGAAAGGGAAGAACTGGTCTTTATTGGGCAAGAGAAAGAGAAAAAACGGAAATTGATGAATGGGAAAGTGAAGAGGACTTTCAAGAAAGAAAAAGAGGTTATGGAAAGATTGTTGAATTAATCGAATCATTTGAAAGAAATCCAATTGAAACAAGATTCAAACTAAAGATACAACTTGGATTGGCTGGTAAATCTTTTTAAATTTTTAAATTATTTTCTTTTCTTAATTTCTTTTTCTTTGAAATGTTTCAAGACAAGGATGCTGCGTCCATTTATTCAATGATACTGCTGCTTTCAGACCATTACTTAAAATTTTTTTAACCAACAAGACTTTTGATTTTTTTGATTTCAAGAACATAGCATACAATAAATATTTACATGAAAAAAAAATCTTTCAAAGGCAAAAAAAAAAAAAAATGTATATATGAGCATAAATCATTTCATTCAAAATAGAGGAGGTAGCAAATATACACTTCGCAAAGTAGAATTATAAATATTTTTGTAGGACTGGGAAGTTATTCAACAACAGAGGAGTTAACTTTTTAGATTCAAATGCGAGATCGCCTGGTTTCCACTTGGGCAGCAAGTCATGACTGATAGTAAACAATTTTTTAAAATCCTGTGTTACGACAACAGAATGAGCATCAATTTTGAATAATTCTATCACTGAAACACTTCGATAAGTAGTCATCCTTCCAATGTACTTATCTCTAAAATTTTCTCGAAATTCTTTTCTGAGTGTGGCTCTGATTGTTTTTAATGTCACTGCACAAAATGGTTTATGCGGAGGGGGTACAGCTACAATTTCAAAATACTCAACCTTTGCAACCGATGGCTGTCTTTCATTTGGGACTGGGACGTGATAGCGTCTGCCCTGACCTCCTTTGATGGTTGAAATGGGTACAATAAATGATTCGTTTGGGTCATCCAACATCACTACGTCATGCTTCCCTCGAAAATCGCAATCAACAAAGACCTGGTTCCATTTTCTTGCTTGGACAGTGCTCATTGGAATTCGTGAAACTACTTTTTAAAAGGTATAATTATTTGATCGACAAAGAGACAATTTTAATTTACTAAAATGAAAGAAAATTTAAAGTTGAATCGAATTTAATTTTGTTAATTGATTTTCCATCTTGATGTTGAAAAAAAAAAAAAAAAAAAAAAAAAAAAAAAAAAAAAAAAATTAAAAAAAAAAAAAAAAAAAAAAAAAGAATGTGGTCATTAAATTTAAAATGAAAATAAAAATTCTATTTCATCAATTAAACATTACACACAGAATAAAATCAAAAAACCTTCCTTACAAAGTGATCTTCAATTGCCCTTTACACACAGAATAAAATTTCAGATTAAAAAAGAAGGGAAACAAAGGAAAGTTTTTTCAAAAAAAATTGAAGAAAAAATAGCTTGAATCAAATATAAATGAATACACAACATTGCATAAAACAATAATGAACTTTTTTAAATACATTCATCGTATTTGTGTTATCTTCTTTTGTTGATTGTTTTTTTTTTTGAACAAATGAACTCCTTTGAAATTTTTCGTTTTGGCTGAAATGCTTTAGATTGCTGAAGAATCTTTTGTTTCATTTACCGTTTTGTTACAAACTAAAAAAAAAAAAAAGAAATAAAGAAGGAAAAAAAAAACAAAGCAAATCAATAGAA
>Ga0209960_1003938_pt1 | contig 12003 bp, 11 predicted proteins | sample ThiBiot_500_plan_2_FD_183947 | JGI IMG/M metagenome (GOLD analysis project Ga0209960, IMG submission 183947) | Wastewater bioreactor microbial communities from Cape Town, South Africa - Thiocy_expt_500_plan (SPAdes) | ecosystem: Engineered > Bioreactor > Thiocyanate-remediating >... | reverse complement strand
AAAAAATAAAATAAAAAAAAAAAAAAAAAAAAAATTAAAAAATAAAACAAAACCAATTCCAGTATTTAGCAATGTATTTTGACCAGGTACAGTAATTGATCTTTGACCCTCATTTGTAACTTTATCATTGTTGTAAAAAAAGATTATTTATTTTTTTTAAAAAAGCAAGAAAGAAAAACCTTTTCTTGAAGAGAATCTATCTCGTTTACTCAACTCAGAAAAATGACTATCCCTTTTTTCCTAATGTTATTCGAAAAAAAAAGTTGGTTAACAAAAGAAATAGAGAAAAAGAAAAGAAAAAGAAAAAAAAAACCATTGAAATTTCTGAAAACTTCTCCATTTGTTTCTTTTTTTGTCTTTTGATGAAAAGTAAAACAAGAATTGCTAATAAAATCAGAAACAACAATCCAAATGTCAATCCAACTCCAAGTCCAACTATTCATTTATTTCGGTTATGGTTTTTTCATTTGTGTTTCATTCAGTTCTTGAAATCAATCAAAATAAAAAAAAAATCAGAGAATACCTTGATTCTGCGTTTGATTTTCAGTTTCTGTGATTTTCAAGAAGAAAAAAAATAAAGGAAATTAGAATGACAACATAAAAAGAAATAAGAAGAAAAAGAAGAAGAAAAGGATACGAGAACAAATGGCATTGTTTGAACTAAATCCATTAGGACATTGATTCACACATTCTCCTCCATACAATGAATAATTTGGAATACATGATGAACACATATTAACTTATTATTTTTTCAAATAAGATCAAATAAAGAGAAAGAGAAAGAAGGAAAGAAGGGAAGGAAAGAATACGAGAAGTGCAAGCCAAGCATGTTTCGGGACAAGGATCACAATTACGCGAATTATCATTTTGATAAAAACCAATTGAACATTGATAATTACATCTTCCATTTTCATAATATAATGAATTATTACAACTTAAACAATCATTTTCTCCTCCTCCTGAACAACTTACACAACTCAAATGACATTCTTTTTTTTTTTTTTTCTATTATTGTTTCTCTTTTTGGTATTTTAATATTAATATTAGTTTTTGAGAGAAAAAAAAAACCTTGACAAGAATTAGTTTGATTAAGAACAAAGTAATTTGAAGGACAAGAATCAACGCACGTTCCTTCAAGTAATACTTTTGGTTCATGACATGATAAACAGTTATTTGATAATGATCCATAACATGTTGAACAATCTGAATTACATCCTATTCATTCATCAATTTTTTATTTTTTTTATTTATTTATCTATTTTCACTTCATTTAATCTGAAACGAATGATAAGAAAAAGAAAGGGGAAAAAAAACCATAACAAGTTCCATTTTCAGGATAACCATTCAAAGAACATTGATCATTTGAAATACAAGTTTTATCATTCCATAAAAATGATTCAACACAATCCAAACATTGAGTACTTTCATTTTCACACCCTAAACATGGGAATGTACATACTAGTTTATTTTAAATGATATTTAGTCATTTATTATTGAAGAATCTTCAACAAGTAAAAGAAAAAAATCAAACTTTGACATTGGGAACCAGAAATGAAATAACTAAAAGGACAATCATCCAAACATTCTCCATTAAATAAATATTTTGAACCTGGACATGCCATACAATCTGTTGATAATGGTCCATTACATTTTAAACAGGATTCATCACATGCTGAGTGTTTGATTTAATTTTCGAAAAAAAAAAAAAAAAAAAAAAAAAGTGAAAGAGGTAAGTAAAAAGAGAAAAATTACGACGACAGAAAGTATCATCTTTATATCCAAAATTTAAGCATTCCAAAGTGGAAATACAAGATGTTGAAATCAATAACAATGGAAAATTACAACTTGAACATTCATTTTCATTGGGACCAAAACATTCTAAACATTGACTATTACAAGCTATTTATTTATTTGATTAATTTCTTTACTTATCGTGTTGAATTTATTTTTATTCAAATAAAATAGGAAAAATGAAATGAAATGAAAAAGAGAAGAAAGGATTACATTGACAGGTATTTGAAGTAGAATTTGAATAATAACCAATTGGACAATATTTACATTCTCCATTCAATAAAAATACTCCAATTGGACATGAAAGACACTGATTTCCATTTGGCCCATAACATGTCAAACATGTCGAATTACATCCTTTTTTTTTAAAAAAAAGTTCGAATTCATTAATATAAATCATAATGAAAAAAAAAGGAGAAAACCTTGACAGTCTCTATTTGAATCAATAAAACCATTTTGATTACATTGAGCTTCAGAAATACAGGTTGTTCCATTTCGAATGGTTGGTGAAATACAACTCAAACATTCTCCATTTTCTGGTCCAATACATGTCGAACATGGATATTGACATCCTAATTTTATATTTTATTTTGTTAGTCGAAAAAAAGTCACAAAATAATCATAGAAAATATACCTTGACAAATATTATTTTGATCAGGATAATTACCATTCGAACAATTTGTTAAACATGATCCTGATTCTAATACTTTTCCATTTGGACATGATAAGCATTGATTATCATTTCCTCCATAACATGTTTCACAACTTTCTGGGCATACTATTTCAAAAAAAGAAAAAAATTATATTATAGTTTGATTGAAAAATTAAAATTAAAAAATGGACGAAAATTAAAATTCAAAGCAGAATTGTAAAAAGCATACGAGTACAACTACTTGTATCAAAATAAGTACCATCTCCACAACTTGATGCACATGTGTTATTATATATTTGTAATGTATATCCAGATTTGCATCTAAATATAAAGAGGAATTTGAAATTTGGAAGAAAAAAAAAAAGAAAGAAAAGAAAATGAAAGAAAAAATACGAAGTACAATAAGTTGAATTAAATTCACAAGTTCCACAAATTTCAAAACATTTGACACAAATTGAATTTTCCATGACATAACCATGAGAACAACTAGAACAATAATCAGTTGAACCATCAGGAGTTGTATAACCTGTATTACATGTACATTGACCTGTTCCACTTGGTCCATCTGAACATACCCCATGATTATTACAATTACTACATTGTAAACAACTTCCACTGCCATTTGGATAATATCCATTTGCACATTGATTACATGTTGAACCACCCCATCCAATATTACATGAACATTGATTTGGTGCAATACAGTTTCCATGAACACATGTTGGATTACAAACAGCTTTGATATTTAAGCAAAAGATATTTGAACAAAAAAGGAAGGAAAAGAAATTATAAAATTATAAAATAAAATAAAAATCTTACGATCACAATTTAAACCAGTATAACCAGTACTACATGTTTTAAATTGAAAAGAGGTTCCTAATAATTATAATTTAAAATCAATTTAATTTCAAGCTTAGAAATAAGAATTAATCGATCTGAAACAAAAACAAAATTCGTACCAACAGTTTCATAAGTTTCAGCAGAATTTGATGGATTATTTTTTCCAGCATAAATTTTGAAAGTATAAGTTGTTGAAGGTGATAATGAATTCCAAGGTGTTGATGTTGACGAGGATTTTGTTGTTGAAGAAGTAATTACCTTATAATAAACTCCTGTTCCTGCACTTGCTGTCCATGAAATAGTAACTGATGTTGAACTTTTTTGAGTCAATTGAAGATTTGTTGGTGGGAATGGTACTATTGAGTTTTTTGTTTGTTTGAAATGAAATGTGAATCACAAAAAGTAATGTGCGAAAGAATAATACAAAAACTTGGGCCATAAGTACAATAATACATTTCTGTGTTATAATAGAATTGCCCATTATCGTAATCTCCATCAGGTATACTTCCACTGTATGAATTTACATTGCCACTATCCTCATCATCCCAACTTTCAATCAAATGAAAGAAATTAAACAATTAATTTAAATGAGAAAATTTATGAAGGAAAGCACGAAAATGAAAAATTACAAGACCCATCCAGTTTGAACAGTATTCCTTCCATTAATAACTTGACAAGAACCTCCTTTTTGAAACAACACGAAAGTATCAGGTAATTGAGATCGAATTGAATCAAATGAAATTGAAGTTTTTGGTGTGCCGCTCCTGCAGCAAAAATACCATTTGGTCACTGCATCACTAAGTTGATCTTTTTTTGGTAAAGTATTGCTGTTTTCCTTTGGTCCTGATTGATTAGCCCCATCATCATCATCAGTTTGAGTTCTGGTTCCTTCAGAAAATCCAGAAGGACATGATTGAGCTATTTTTTTTTTTCAAAAAGAGTTATCCAGCATTTAATGAAAAAAAACTAGGTCAATAAAAGTTACAATTTTGTCTATTTTGATAAAAACAATAACTTCCAAGAGGCATTGAATCAACATTTCCTGTGCAAAAATATTGTTTGATGTTCGTATTATACTCACCTTTTGGAATTGTACCACCCCAATCATTGGTGTTGCTAGTATCTTGTGTATCCCAAAAATAAGAATCTGAAGTCATTGGACCACAACCAGCATTTGCAGAAGGAATCGTCAACCACCATCCAGCATTGGCATTCACAACAAAAATAAGAAAAAGACCCAATAACCAAATCCTCATTTTCAATAACTTAACTTCATACAATCCCAACACTACACAATCCAATACAACAAATCTATTCAAATAAATAAAAAAGAATTAGTTTTAACAGTTTTAACATTTTAGATATCTATCTGAAACAAACAGCTTTTTTATTTTCAATTATTTATCAATCAATCCTTTGACTTTCTCTTCATTCAATTAATTATCAAATGATTATTTTTAGATTCAAAGTTATTCTCAACACCTTTATAAGATATTGAAATGAATTTTAGAGGAGATTTTAATGAATTTGAGTGAGTTTGAGCGAGTTTTAATGAGTTTTAATGAGTTTGTTTGAATTTGTATTTGTCTTTATATTTTCGAACAGAGGTGCGTTTTAGATCAAGCAAACCAAAAACCAATGACTCAGACAAAAAACCCCAACTCATCTTTGAAATTTTGGTTGATAAAGGCTTTAATAGATCCTTTAATGTCTCAAGTGTGTTTTTTGTTGTAATAAACCAAGAAAACTTTGAATTTTTATTTACAAATTTGATTCCAAATTAATTATCCTTTTTTTGAATTTCAAAATACTTACCTGAAAGAAGAACCACAAGTGTAAAGACAATTTATTACAATTTATCAGTTAATAGTAATTCAAATACTCCTCCAAGATACTTATCATCAATTGTTGAACATGGAATAATATGATCAATTGATTTTCCACAATGTTGAAAAGAATGAATAAACTGGAGGAGATCTTTCTTCTTCTCCTCAATATTGGAAGTAGGTTGATGAATGCTCACCCAAAAGATTGGTTTCACTTGTCTTGATTTAACCCAGGAGGTTAAAGAAGGTAAGATAATATATTCTGATCCTTCTGTATCTAATTTGATAAATAACTTTTGAGTTTCAGGGACTCCTTTATCTTTCACAAATCCATCTAATGTATCACAATCAATTTCATGGACTCCAAGGTCTCCCCATTTTTTTGATTGTCTTTCAAAATCTTGATGTAGCTCCCCAAGAACAGAATTACTTTCTCCTTTCCCAGATAGTTTATATTTTTGTTTTTTATTTGAGATACAACCTTCTGTTACACTAATCCTTGATGAAAATTTTGGATTGAGTTCAATATTCTCTCTCAAAGCTCTATAAGAATAAGGGTCAGGTTCAACTCCAAGAACAGTTTTTGCTTGACGCACAGCGTAAAGCAAAGCAGGTCCTTCCCAAGCTCCAACATCAATAAATACCGTCTCAGAATCTACAAACCTGTTGAAGACTCTCAAAGACTCTGGTTCCCAATTCCCAAGTTCCTTCCAAAACCTTGGAACAACAGATAAACTTAAAGCAATATTAATTTGAGTTCCATCTTGATAAGTTGCAACGAAAAAGTCTGGAGTGAAGTGAAAGTAATAATAATAAAAGATAAGAAAGAGAGAAAGAAGAATAAGAATGGTTGATTTCCTCATTCTGATATATCTCAGGAACCTAATAAATAAATATAAATAAAATAAAGAAATAATTAACAAAAAAATGAAGAAAAATGAATTAATAAGATTGTCATGATGAATTTTAGTAGAATTTTATTAGAATTTGATTGAATTTAGTTGAATTTGATTGAGTTTTAGTGAGTTGAGTATTATTGAGTTTAGGTAGAATTGAGTAGAATCATTGAGTTTATAATTGAGCAATTATTGAAAAAAAAAAAAAAAAAAAAAAAAAAAAAAAAAAAATTGAAATTTCCCTCTAATTAATTTCCTAAGTCTTCTGAATCAACTATTCGTTCTCTCCACCCAATTTGAACTTATATCAATTCTTAAACTTTATAAAAAAGATATTTTTTGATCAATACATATTTATAAAATGGATGAAATGGAATATGAGAATGATTCAAGACCTCCATATGATATGAATCCTATTCGAGAGGAAGAAGACGAGACTCAAGACCAACGTGAAGAAGGCAAAGAAGAAGAAGATAATAAAGAAGATAATAAAGAAGATAGTGAAGAAGGAAGTGAAGAAGAAGATAATAAAGAAGAAGAGAAAGAAGTTGTTGCTGCTGAAGTTGAAAAGACAGTATTGAAAAAGAGAAAATCAAGTGAATTTGAACAAGAAACGACTCAACAACAAGAGAGGAAGAGAGAAGCAGCATTTGAACATGAACATGAAAAGGAAGGGATGTGTGTTGAATGTGAAGATCAACCTGCTGAGGTTCGTTGTTTAGGATGTCAAGAGGATTTCTGTGATGTTTGTTTCTATGCTCAACATAAGAAAGGAACAAGGAAAGATCATAAGAAAGAAGTTCTTGAAAGTGCTAAAATTGTGGTTTAATTTCATTATTTTTATATATTTGAATAATTTAATATTGATATTAATATTCATAATTGATAAAAAAAATTATAGCCTGCCCAACAAATTGAATTCGTGAAAAAACCAGCGATAATGGAAGAAGATATTGCATCTGATGATGAAGAAGAAAGGAAATCAGGTTTGACATTAAATTTAATATTAGAAGAATACTGAAATTATTTATTTTCATTTTTTGATTATCATATATATTCACATTCTTTTTTTTTTTGTACAATATATATAGTTGGTGAATATTTTGTTGAAAGATCAAAACATATTCCAATTCGGTTAAGTCATGAAGAAAGAAAATATTTACAACTTCTTGAATCAGCATTAAATGTTAGTGAATATACAGACAAAGTTGATATCTTTTCTTATACAAGCAAATCAAAAAGAATTTATGAACAATTAAATGAAATTTGTTCTATTCTCTCTGGATTAGTTGTTGCATCTGATTATAATGTTGGGAATAATTTATTAAAAAACAAAGGTTTTCATGAAAATGAAGAATTTTTTAGAAAAGTTTTTGAAATTGGAAGAAGACATAAAATTGTGAATCCTGGTATGAATTCTTTCTTTTCTTTTCTTTTCTTTTCATTCTTTTCTTTTCTTAAATTAAAATTAATCTTATTCTTTTTTTTAAAAAATACAAAAAAGAAAAAATGAGAACTGATTATGGAAAAATGATATGTCTTCTTCAAGATTCTCGTATTTATGAAATTCAATCACAATTGAAATTCGATTTAGTGGCTCCAATCAAAACTGTTTATTTAACACTTAAAGAAAATCATGCCCTCGATTTGTTAAGAGAAGATTCAATTATACCAGCAACAAAAGAAATTACTGGAGAAGGAAAGACAAAAGCTGAAGTTCAAAAAGAGTTACGTCAAAAGGAGAAAGCAATTGAGGAATTGAGTCAGAAATATTCATCTCCTGAAGGACTTAGCAAAGATGATATCATTAATTGCCTTTCATCAATTTCTGATAATCATAGTTTTTTGAGAGTGACTAGAGATGCTGTTGATAGAATGTTAGTTTATTTGAGAGAAAATTTTGAACCCACTCCTTCTGAAGGTGTCTCACTTGCAATTACTTCTGGTGTTGGAGGTGCACGCCTTACTCATTCACACTCTTATCAATATTCTTATGTAGAACAATCTTTAACATTTTGGAGAGAAATGTCTCATGATTTTTTTAAATTATGGATGCTTGCAGAAGAGGATTTATTAACAGAAGGAAATACTTATGGATTAAGAGATACTGGACAAGGTTTTCATCGTCTTCAACAAGCACCAAAAGTGAATCGAGAAGTTCATTCAATTTTACATAGAGCTCAAAGTAAATTTCCAAGATGGTTTGGTTCATCAGCAATTCATTTAGGTGATAGAGATGTCCCTAATGCTCTTGTCTTTATTGATAAATATACCCAAGTTCCAAGAATTTTAAATCCAATCGTCTCAACTTTAGATAAAATTGATAAATTAGCAGAGAATCCAGATTTAAATGATTATATCAATAATTCTTTCAATGGAGTCAAAGCTTTAAAAATGAGAATTTTAATAGACTTTTTCCGTCATGGTTTTGATGGAAGTGGTGCAGATAATTTCTTTGATGCTGGTTCATGTATTGATGGAAGATTAACTTCAGCTTGGAATTGGTGCTCATTAATTGAAAAAAAGACTTATTTCCCCATATTCCTTTTAACAGATTTTGTTGGATTTGATGGCAAATTTTAACATACTAATAAATAAATAATAATAAAAAAAGAAAAAAGAAAAATCAATGAATTTTTTCATCTTTTTTTTCACTCATTCTTCAAAATTTTAATAACATAAAAGTATCTGTCTCCATCCAAACTATTTTTTGCAATAATTTTTTTCTTTGTTATTGATCAGATTCAAGAAGTTCAACAATTTCATCAAATACTTTCTCTGCTCTACTTTTCATTATAAATTCAACTTGAAATATAAAATTTGAGGGAGTTGCTTTATATCTAATACATGTTTCAAATGTTGAAAACTTTTCCATTATTTCTCTAATTTGAGTTTTGATTTGTGGTGGAATTTCATCAGGATCAATTTCAATTCTATATTCATCATTTGCTCCTTGATTCAATGAAACAATATCATTCCAATTTTTGAGTGGAAAATATTCAATTAATTTATTTGATTGTCCTTCTTTTTTGTTTGGGGTGTTAATATTTTTTCAATAAAAATAAATAAATAAAAATCGATAAATAAATTTACTTGGTAAATCAAGCTCTTTTTTCAATTTTGTTCTGGTTTCCTTTGGATTTTTTTGAAATGATTCTATTAACTCAACAATATCTATTTTCCCTTCTTTTCTTGCATAATCAAGTGCAGTTTTTCCATGTTCATCTTTTTGATTGATGTCGAGTTCTCTTTCACATGCTAAAAGATGTTTCACAGTTTCGATTTGTCCATTGCGACAAGCAATACAAAAAGGTGTTTGACGAAGATGATTTGCTTTGATATCAACTCGTTTATCATTTAATAATAGTTTCACAATATCAATTTTTCCTTTTTGACAAGCATATGAAAAAGCATCTGCTTTATTTACATTAATAGACTCATCGTTTAATAATAATTTCACAACTTCAGTATGTCCCCAATCACAAGCAATCCAAAGAGGCGTTTGTCCATATTTATCTGGCAAATTTATACTATAGCTTGAGTTTTCAAGGAATTTTCGAACCTCTTCAACATTTCCATCTGAACAATCTTGCCAAATTTTCAACTTTGATAGTCTATCCCGAAATGATTCGATTAATTTAACAATATTTTCATACTTCACAATATCTGTATTTCCTCTTTCTCTCACAATATCAATTACAGTTTTTCCATAGTTATCTTTTTTATTGATATCTATTTCTCCGCACTCCAACAGATATTTCACCACTTCTGTTTGCCCATAACGACAAGCAGCCAAAAAAGGTGTTGTACCATCATTATTTGCTTTATTGATATCAACTCTACTATCATTTAATAATAATTTCAAAATTTCAATATATCCATTTAAACAAGCAACATGAAAAGGTGTCCAACCATCATTTTCTGCTTTATTGATATCAACTCTTTCATCGTTTAATAATAGTTTCACAATATCAATATGTCTACGATAACAAGCAACATAAAAAGGTGTCCAACCACCATTTCTTGCTTTATTGATATCAACTCTATTATCATTTAATAATAATTTCACTATTTCAATATGCCCTTTTTCACAAGCAATGTAAAGTGGTGTTGCTGAATATTGAGAATCTTGCCAATTAATGTTAATTTGTTCATTTTGAAGCAATTTTATAACTTCTTCAACTTTTCCATCTAAACAGGCCTGCCAAAGCTCTTTTTCCATTTTTTTTAGACTTTTTTTTTTTTCAATCACAAAATCATAAAAACAAAAGACCAAACTCAATTCTATGACCAACCAGTTATTATAATAGTTATCCACTAGATGTATTGAATTTCTGCTATCGTCTCTTTCAAATCTTTCCTTCTTTTTGTTCAACTAATGGATCATGTATTCATGATTCCCTTCATCATTCAGTGATCATGAATTCATGACATCAGAAAAAAAGTTCGAACCAGAAAAAGTTATATATTCAATCAAAACAATAGCCAATGAGAAGAGAGTTTGATATCATGAAAAACAGAAAACATCACGAGGACCAAAACTCCTGACCTTCGAAGGTGGGAAAGATAAAAAGAGTAAGAAATTTAAAATTTTTAAAGTTTTTTTCTTTTTTCTTTTTCTTCTTTCCAAATTTTAACGGTTTTATCATTCTATTCTCAACACTTTAAAGAAGTTCCAAACTCCTACTCCAACAAAGTTTTTACTTTTACCTTCTCTTTGCCAAAAAATACCCTTTTATACATTCTTTTGGAAAACTTGCTGTCTGAAAGAATTCTTTTACTGTCGAAGAGAAAGAAAGGAAAAGTTTTGATCAAAGTGAACAATAGTTGTTAAGTTAAAACAGAGGAAAAAGAAAGACTTTATTGTTAGATTTGTAGAAAAAAGAAAGAAAAGAGACAAAATGAAGTTTGCAACAATAGAACAACAAGTTAATGTAGAATATGACGTTTTAAGACAAACAATGAACCCTTTTCGCCTTTCACTTGAAAGAGTTGAGAGAATGAAACAAGACCAAATAGTTGTTGAATTACCCACAACACCAAAACCAGACAGATAAGAAAGAAGGAAAAGAAGAAAGAAATCTTCCAATTTTTGTATGTACTTTTTTTTGTAATAATAACTTTATAGTAATAAAATATCCAACACTTTATGGATTTCTCTTTTTCAGAATCAAAAAAAAAGTAAAAAAAAAAGCAAGAAAAGAAACAGGTCTTTATTCAAAGAGTATGATACTAATAAATTATTTTGGAAAAGAAGAAGAAAAGTTTGATTAGATGGTTGAATGAATGAAGGGGAAATAAATAAAAAAAAGAACTTACAAAAAACATGATTATGATTTTGATTATGAAAACACACTGGACATTGATTTTTGAAAGTCCATCATTTTTTGGAATTTTGCTTTAAGATCAGCATTTTCTTTTTGAAGAGTTGCTAATTGCTTTTGCCATAATTCAAGATTGTTACCATTTTGTTTTGAGGCATTCTTTAATTTTTCAAGATCTGTTTGTGCTTGACGAATTTTTGTTTCTGTTTGTTCATAATTAGCTGCAACTGTTTTGAGACTAGCAAGTTGATTTTTATATTGATCATTCTAATAAAGATTTTTTTTTTTTTTTTATCAATAAAATTTAATGAATAGAAGAAAGAAAAAATAAAGTTACTTCAGCATTCATTGTTTTGATTTGAGCAGTCAATGTTTCAATTTTTTGACTTAAATTTGCTGTTGCTCCTCCCTAATATTTCGTTTAATTAAATTTAATTTTTTTCTTTCAAAGTTTTATCGAATTTAATGATTCAAAATAAAATCTGAAATATTAAAAATACCTTAGAACTTGAATCTGCAGCTCTTTTAGCAATTTCTGCATCTTTGTCAGCAATCTTTACTTTAAGTTCTCCTATTTCTCTTCTCAAACGCTAATTTTTTATTTTTTTATTAAAAATGATTTTCTATTGAATCAAAAAAAAAAAAAAAAAAATGATATTTTTTCATTATTATTT
>Ga0209960_1003937_pt1 | contig 12007 bp, 6 predicted proteins | sample ThiBiot_500_plan_2_FD_183947 | JGI IMG/M metagenome (GOLD analysis project Ga0209960, IMG submission 183947) | Wastewater bioreactor microbial communities from Cape Town, South Africa - Thiocy_expt_500_plan (SPAdes) | ecosystem: Engineered > Bioreactor > Thiocyanate-remediating >... | reverse complement strand
TATTCAAACATAGCGGGAAACAACAAAGGGTTAGTCTTGGATATCCTTGGTTCAAAATAGTCAACCAGAGCAATCATCACTTGGTCAAGGAAGCTCTTTCAAGGCTAACCAAATTGTAAATAGCATCTTATCGACAAACATTGTTATATCAATTAATGGTTTAAAATAGATCCTTTTGGTTTCTTTTCGGACAATCCGGGAAATCCGGACTGAGACCAGTCTCTGTTCCCGATTTTCCCGGACAGTTCCCGGACAATTGGGACTGAGAAAAGTCTCTGTTCCCAACTTTCCCGGACAGTTCCCGGATAATTGGGATTGAGAAAAGTCTCTGTTCCCGATTTTCCCGGACAGTTCCCGGATAATTGGGACTGAGACCAGTCTCTGTTCCCGATTTTCCGGGAATTCCGGACTCGAAAAAAGCTTGGTCCTAGCCCATGTTTTGTTTATTCCGGATTTGTCCGAACTCGATCCGCAGGGATTCATTGCAGCCGGACGGACACTGTCATAATAACTACCATATTTTATTCTCTTTTATATTTATAAAAATCTTTCATATCGTTTAGATAAATTTTTTAACACTATCCGGGATCATCCCGGGTCATCCCGGAACGTTCCCGGAAAGCCTGTTTTTTCTTTAAATAAAGAACTTGATAACTATTCATATAAATAAAAGAAGACTAAAATAGCATTTATTATCGATTTATCCGTCCGGCTGAAATGAATACCAGTGGATCGAGTTCGGACACATTCCCGGAATTCCCGGAAAATCGGGAACAGAGACTTTTCTCAATCCCAATTATCCGGGAACTGTCCGGGAAAGTTGGGAACAGAGACTTTTCTCAGTCCCAATTGTCCGGGAACTGTCCGGGAAAATCGGGAACAGAGATTTTTCTCAATCCCAATTGTCCGGGAACTGTCCGGGAAAGTTGGGAACAGAGACTTTTCTCAGTCCCAATTGTCCGGGAACTGTCCGGGAAAATCGGGAACAGAGACTGGTCTCAGTCCGGATTTCCCGGATTGTCCGAAAAGAAACCAAAAGGATCTATTTTAAACCATTAATTGATATAACAATGTTTGTCGATAAGATGCTATTTACAATTTGGTTAGCCTTGGATCGCTTTGGTTCAAAATAGTCAACCAGGTATACATACCTCAAATTGCGATGTAGCTTATTATAAAATTATTCTAGATTAAACTATTCATTAGGCACCTTGGCCAATGTTCCCAGTCTCCCCCTTTTACAGGGGAGACTGGAGAACAGTGTTCCTTGGGGACATTTGTTTCAACTTGTCGTTGCAACCTTCTCTCAGCAAATCGATTCGTATGAATCTCTCAGTCTTACAAGTGATAGTTCAACGAGCACCTCGCCATTTATTTGACTCGGCGCATCCAGTGGTATTCTGGTAGTTACACGTCTGGCCTGATTTGAGCATCCTCAGTTATCCAGCAGATACGGGCCGTAACCAGTACCCACCTTCAACCTGGAATTAACATCTACGCCAAACAGCTGCCCTTGTTGTTCAGAATGGCAGCTACCTCATCCAACTACGAATTCAAACTTAGAGGCATTCAGTCATACTTTCACTGATCGTTCCAAACCAGACTACTCACATAGTTCTTGCTGAAAAGCGGATAACCAAAACAGTTCCTCTCGTACTGAGCTTTGGTGGTTTTATGACGTTATTGGGTTTTGTAAATCAACTCCCATATTGACAGTAGGGTAAAACTAACCTGTCTCACGACGGTCTAAACCCAGCTCACGTTCCCTGTTAGTAGGTGAACAATCTAACCCTTAGTGAATTCTGCTTCGCTAGGATAGGAAGAGCCGACATCGAAGGATCAAAAAGCAACGTCGCTGTGAACGCTTGGCTGCCACAAGCCAGTTCCGGTAATTGGGACTGTATCATAAATATCAGTCACTCAAAGAATAGTTACAATGTATCGTAATTTTTTAGGATTCGAGATCCCTGTGGTAATTTTTCTGACACCTCTAGCTTCAAATTCTGAAAGACTACATAAGTATCTTCACTAAAGGATCGTAAGGACGCGCTTTCGCGGCTAGTACTTGTACTGAAAATACTAGTCAGGCTAGCTAATGGCCTTATCCGCAACAGTTGGTTTCTGACCAACTTGTGCTAACCTTTGTACACCTGCGTTATCGTATAACAGATGTGCCGCCCCAGCCAAACTCCCCACCTGATTCTGTTCCCTATCAATGCAGTGCATTATCAAATCAAGTGATTCAACGTGTTGTTAAACTTGTCCCGTAGGACCTTGCTTTTCATAGAGTGAGTCAAATGACAACCAAAGGCAGTGGTATTTCATTGTTGATTGCTCTCCCACCTATGCTACATCCCTCGCGTCATTTTACCAAATCAGACTAGAGTCAAACTCAACAGGGTCTTCTTTCCCCGCTGTCAATGCCCAAGCCCGTTCCCTTGGCTGTGGGTTCGCTAGAACGTAAGTAGGGACAGTAGGAATCTCGTTGATCCATTCATGCGCGTCACAAATTAAATGACGAGGCATTTGGCTACCTTAAGAGAGTCATAGTTACTCCCGCCGTTAACCCGTGCTTGTTCGAATCTCTTCACCTTAACATTCAGGCACTGGGCAGAAATCACAAAGAGGGCGTGCCTTTTTCAAGTCTACTCTTTGCTTGGTTTTAATTAAACAGTCAGATTCCTCCGGATTCCATCAGTTCTTATATGATAACTATAATACCGCAATTGACCATCAGCGCACCTTTGGCCTTATACCTCCTAATGGGTCACCCGAACCTGCACGCTAGTTCCGCTTTCACCTTTCAACTACTTACAGTTCCAGATATACCTGCTCTTAACGGCTACCACTTCGGTTGTACCACAGTATATTACCTAAAGAGCCAACCTTTCTCCCTAGGATACAAATCCGTTTTGCCGACTTCCCTTACCTACATTAAACTCTACAGAACCAGAAACTGATCACTTTGGAGACCTGTTGCGGTATCTGGTACGGTTTACTCTACTACTCTTCGAATACGCTTTTTCCTTGCAACAAGACAGGTAATCAAACTCGGGCATAAACCCGGGCCCTTCCAGAACAGCAACTCCATAACCCATCAACTGGATTACGTAGTGCACCAGACGTTTTAATTAGAATAGACAACTCCAATATATTACTGCTCATCACCTCGCATATTCGAGTCCAATTTCACATGTATGTAGTCGTAAGTGTAGGAATATAAACCCACTTCCCTTTCAAGATTTGCACCATATAGGTGTCTTTATACAGAGTTAACCAATCAATCAGGACCGACTAACCCCCGTGTGAGTGCCATTGACGGGGAAACCTTCTCCACCACGGTCTTCAAAGCTAGACATAATACAGAATATATTAACCATCTCGTTAGAATAATTGCTACTACCACCAAGATCTGCACTTTGCATAGCTCCACTCAGATGGTACAACCGAGTTTCTGCGCTATACAAACATCCTCCTACTCGTCATTTCGTTCTACTACAATGACGGTGTGAGAGAAGCTCGTGAATATTAGCTTCGTCCATTTTCAGGGCAACTTCATTCGGTTGGTGAGTTGTTACACACTCCTTAGCGGTTTTCAACTTCCATGACCACCGTCCAACTGTCTTAATGAACCTACGCCTTTTGTGGTATCGATTAAATTCACTTGTGACACCTTTCTCACCGACTAACAGTTCATCCCACATCGCCTGACCTGCTTACCAAGTCCTGCCCACTAAGAACTTGTGTTATTTCCGTATGGCATTCAAGACAAGTTGAAGTAATACCATACTGCATTTCTGCATCATCCATTTAGAGTTTGAGAATCGGATGAAATCGTTAAACTCCAAGACCGCTAATCATTTGCTTTACCAGATGAAACTAGTAAGTTCTTGCTATCCTGAGAGATATTTCGGAGGAAACCAGCTACTAGGTTGTTCGATGAGTCTTTCGCCCCTATATTCAACTCTGACAAGCGATCTGCACGTCAGCACCGTTCGGAGGTCTTCCATCAAAGTTTCCTTTGACTTCTACCATGTCAAATATAGATCACAACCTTTCGGGTCTTGTCGCTTCTGCTCACGCTCTTGACCACCGTGTCTCGTTACTTGTGTCCAACACTTACTGGCAAGGCGGGCACTGTACGTGCCGAATACTTTCATTACGCTATCGATATGCAATCGATTCACTTGCACAAGCGGCAAATTCCTTGGTCCGTGTTTCAAGACGGGACGTAACCAACACATACTATATTGTTACTGCTGCGGCATACCATAGCCACTTGCAATACAGCCTTCAACCGTGTCAAGACTGACGGAATCTAACAACTATCCTTCTTGTACGTTTGCCGATTATATCACTCATGTTATAGGTGATGATGCCGATTGGTAGGAACCCTTTCGGGTTGGCAGTATCATACCAGCACATATGATAGCAATTTACTTGCCTGCATGTCCGTGTATGTTTGATGTGTAATGTTACGATTTACGCTATACAGTCTCAGACGCTTTTCACCCTCTTATCAGAGTGCTTTTCAACGTTCCCTCGCGGTACTTGTGAACTATCGGTTTCGTGTAGTGTATTTAGCTTTAGAAGGAATTTACCTCCCGTATTCCTGCTGTATTACCAAACAGCAGTACTCTTTGCTTCGGCCATACCCCTTACAATACAACAGTCGCAGACTTTCACTGCCTTTGGTTCTCAATGAGAAGACAAATTCCACTTCCGATTTACTGATGTTATGCAGGTTTCATGACCTAGCTTCCCCGCATCGGTGTAGCTAGTACACCCTCAGGATGAGCTCTTCTCGTTTCACTCGCTGCTACTCGGAGAATCCCTTTTGGTTTCTTTTCCTCCGCTTATTAATATGCTTAAGTTCAGCGGGTCGCCTTCATGGAATGATGCCATTCTTCAAAATTGGGTTTTGTAAATGGCGATCAGACCATGATACCCGGATGGGTGCAAGTTGGCATTCGAAGACCGTAGTAATCCTATAGGGTTTGCAATTCATAAGGAATTTCGTAATTCACTACGTTCTTCATCGTTACACGAACCTAGTCATCAACCGTATAGCTTTAGTTGTACGGGCTTTTACGCCGCGTTGCCGTTAGAGCGGGTGAACCACTCCATTATCTCTCGGCACAGAGATTGTCCATTGCCACCACGCCCCGGTTTACGGGGAGCCCAGTTGAAGCCACTCAATGGGCATTGGCTCGTGTAGAAGGGGGACTCCTCTCGATAGAGGCCGAAGTTTGGACCCTCATGACTCGACTATTCTCTCCAACAGGAGCTGGTTTAGGGCTGCCTTTGGCTGTTGTCAAGGAGAATAGCCTAGCTCCGTTACCAAACCCGGACGCGGAATCCAAAGCCTTTCACAATAGACTCAGTACTACCTCTTGTACTGACGACCCGATTTTAGCCAAACACCGAGTCTTTGGTTTACGGCAATCCCCCGAAGGGTTTGTACCGATTTATTTCACTATGAATGATCCCTACGCAGGTTCACCTACGAAGACCTTGTTACGACTTCTCCTTCCTACAAATGACAAAATTTAACTAATATCAAGCTATCCATTAGGTTCATTTCAACATTCCATCGGTAGGAGCGACGGGCGGTGTGTACAAAAGACAGGGACGTAATCAATGCAAGATCATGACTTGCGCTTACTAGGAATTCCTCGTTCAAGATGTATTTACAAACATCTATCCCTGTCTTGTTACCTATTTAACAGATTACCTACGCCTCTTAGGCGCGGGATCAGAACTGTTTTGACTCGCTGCAAGTAACATTGTAGTACGCGTGCCGCCCAGGGCATCTAAGGGCATCACAGACCTGTTATTGCCTTGCTCTTCCTTACGCTGCGTCATTACAACGTCGTCTTGTCCCCTTAAGAAGTATCCGAAGATGTACACTAGATTTCGAAAAATTAATGGTCGGGTTACCCCTTCCACCTAGCACCTAATTAAGGGCCAAGGTCTCGTTCGTTGGCACAATTAAGTAGACAGATCACTCCACGAACTAAGAACGACCATGCACCACCAACTAGTGAATCAAGAAAGGACTCTTTCACCTGTCAATCTCGACACTATCCTGTCCTGGTGAGTTTTCCCGCGTTGAGTCGAATTAAGCCGCAAACTCCACTCCTGGTGGTGTCTTTCCGTCAATTCCTTTAAGTTTCAGCCTTGCGACCATACTCCCCCCAGAACCCAATGACTTAATGGTTTCCCGTCAATTCCAAGAAGATCGATAAAGTGTATCACACTTGAACTTGAGTTGGCATCGTTTACAGTCAGGACTACGACGGTATCTAATCATCTTCGATCCCCTGACTCTCGTTCCTGATCAATGAAGACACAATGGACACGACCGCTTACGCCTCCGTTCGTCTTGCGAAAATATCGGAATTTCACCTCTAGACGCGCAATACCAGAGTCCTTGATCCCTTCTGTTATCATTCCCTTGCGGGAGTTGAAGTACCATGCTAAATTATTCAAGCTCAAAGAACTACCGGAAGGCAATTCTTCACGCTGCTTGTTTTAAGCACACTAATTTGTTCACGGTTTAAGCCGAAACGACTTCCGTTTAACCTACGCCCAATCGAGTAACGGAAGAAGACTGACATTACCCGACCAGTTTGATACGCCGAAGACCTATCCCCCAGACTCTGTTATTAGCAGAGCCCATTTTAAGTATGCTTCAGGCATTGCTACCTTGGCACACAGAGAAGAACAGGCAGGTTGTTCAGAAATCGTTCTTATATCAACTACGAGCGTTTTAACTACAGCAATTTTAGTATATGCTTTTGGAGCTGGAATTACCGCGGGTGCTGGCACCAGACTTGTCCTCCAATTGTTACTCTAATAGGGTTTTGAACTAGAAACATTCCAAACCGCTTTTAACACGGTACCCTTCCATTGCGAAAATGTAAGGTCGTTATATCTTGTCACTACCTCACAGAATTTGTATTGGGTAATTTTCGCGCCTGCTGCCATCCTTAGATGTAGTAGCCATCTCTCAGGCTCCCTCTCCGGAATCGAACACTGATTCGCCGTACTCGTGGTCGGCTTGTTTCACCCTTACTGAAACAACGTACCTGATAAGTTAGAAATACCTCTTTCAGGCAACTAACGTTGTCTATAATAACAGCCCGAAGGCCGCTATCTGCTGATGCGACATTTTCCAATTATCACATCGTCAACCCGTTAGGGTTTCGTGGACACGTATTATCACCGCATTTGACGGTGTTATCCGTATAAAAGGCTGATAGCCAAGTTTATAACTGTTATCTTGAGCCATCCGCAGATTATTGTTCATAAGAATTGCTTCTTACCAAATGATCTAACACGTGCATGGCTTAATCTTTGAGACAAGCATATGACTACTGGCAGGATCAACCAGATATCAAAATACAATTACGATCAGACGAGCTAATCATAAAGGTTGGGTTTTAAAAACTTCACTCAGTTTTTACAAATCAGGTATTACCCTGAATTGAGACCGAAAAACTGCAACCCGGTTTTTAAGCGAATTGCAGCCCCGCGATCGAGGATCGTAAGGACACCCCTTACTAGCCGGGAGGGAGGGTGAGATCATAGAACCGGACCTGTCCGCCCCGATTCTACGCTCTGCGCAGTACCCGAGAGAGGCCTCATAATATCAGGGGTTTCGGGCAGCCTGCTCACTGCTCCGGCACGGTACCTGATGGGCGCTCCGGTCCCGATAAAAATCGGGCTCCCAGGTTTTCCTGGACCACACCCTGGAATAAGGGATCCCAAAAGCATAGGGAGGATACCGGTCGGGACGCCATATTGGGAACGTTCCCAATACCCGTTTACCTACTGAAGACCGGATACCAGGTACCGGGTTATACCCAGTCCTGGTACCGATACCGGTACTAACACACCCTAGCTTTTGAGACCCCTTACCCAGGGGTATATACAAAATATAAATTTTAGTCAGTTGCGGCAAGGTTAATAAAAATTTGTGGATTAACATAAAGAAAATATTTCTAAATTTTCTTTAAATTTCAGTTTAACAAGGTCATACCATCCAATTTTAGGGCCTAAAATTTTATAGGAACACTTTAATTACTAATTAATATATTAAACAAAACAAAAACATAATATTTATTATGACAGATTTTTATAGAATACAATAAATATAATCCCATCAAAAGCGGGAAATCCGGAAATCCGGATTGAGAAATCTCTGTTCCCGATTTTCCGGGAACGCATCCGGGAATTCCCGGATTGAGACCGGTCTGTTCCCGATTTTCCGGGAACGCATCCGGGAAATCCGGGATTGAGACCGGTCTGTTCCTGATTTTCCGGGAACGCATCCGGGAATTCCCGGATCGAGACCGGTCTGTTCCCGATTTTCCGGGAACGCATCCGGGAAAATCGGGATTGAGACCTTCCCTATTCCCGGAATTCCGGAATATTTAAAAAAATTATTTCGATAATTAAATTGAATATAAACTAATAAATAAATAAATTGAATTTTAAACACATAAATTATTATGACAGGTTTTAACCGGCTGTAATAAATATCAGCCGATCAAATCCGGAAAGGTCCGGGAATTCCCGGAAAATCGGGACTGAGAAAAGTCTCTGTTCCCGATTTTCCGGGAATTCCCAACTAATTTTCTCCGTCAATAGGGGCTATCTTGACTATTCAAAATAAAAAGCTTCATGGGATCTAAAAATTACCATGCATCCACGTCTTTGTTTCGTCCAATTCTTAGCCCTTCCGAACTCGATTTTTGTCCGGAATCGTTCCGAACTCGATCCGCTGGGATTCATTGCAGCCGGACGGACACCGTCATAGTAACTACTATGTTTTAAGTCTAGTGAAACACATCAACAGACATTACCGGCTTTATCCGGGAAGATACAATTTTTTCCCGGGAAAAATTTCTTGGGATTATTTCCCAAACGCTTCACTATTTTGCCTATCTAAGAAACGTTTGAGAGAAAGTTTAAAAACTTTCTCCTTTAAAGTATTCCGTCCGCTTGTACTTTTTTTTATTGAGGAACGGAGAGGGTGGGACTCAATAAAACTTTTATGGGATACCCCCCCCCGGAGTATATTTTTTGCAAAATAAAAATCGAAAATATTTTTTATTTAAAGATCGTTCCCAAAGACATAGCGCATTATATTCAAGCGCTGGGCCTAGAAATGTGCTTTGCAAAAGTTAGCAATTATCTATAAGATCCCGGGAGCTTAGGTCTCTAAATTATGTTGTCCGGAATATTTTCCGGAATCCTGATTATACTTTCTCGGTGTTAGTATTGGGTACGTTCCCTTCTGTTTTGGTCAACTTGGTCAAATTTTTTTGAATTTTCTCGGTAACCGCGCATTCCCATTAAATTCGGAAATGACAAAATGACAAGTAATAAATATTGGGATCCGGTTATCACAAAAAAGACAACACAGCACTTACGGTTTTCGAGATTTTTTTTTTGTTTTTTTCTATTTTTGAGATAAAATATTTTCCGGGAAATCAAATAACAAAAAAGGATTTTAAATCGGGTTATTATTATGGGACGGTTTTCCGGATTCTTATGGGTCATTACGGTTTACGAGAAAATTCAATGCGGACAATGAAAAAAGCCGTTTTTGAATTTTCTCGGTAACTAAAGGTTTCCGGATAATGGCATTATTACCGATTAACTGGGAACACAAAATCAAGCCAGGTAAATATGAAATCTCGGTCTCAAGTCCTCTGGTTTTCAGGTTGACCGATTTTTTTTTTCTTTTTTTCAAGGAAAATTAATATTTTGCTGTCCGGACAGCAGAAAAGGATTTTAAATCGGGTTATTATTATGGGACGGTTTTCCGGATTCTTATGGGTCATTACGGTTTACGAGAAAATTCAATGCGGACAATGAAAAAAGCCGTTTTTGAATTTTCTCGGTAACTAAAGGTTTCCGGATAATGGCATTATTACCGATTAACTGGGAACACAAAATCAAGCCAGGTAAATATGAAATCTCTGTCTCAAGTCCTCTGGTTTTCATTTTCAGGGGGGGAAAAAATTTTATTTCAGTGGTAGAATATTTTCTTTGAATCCGGACAGTAAATCCGGACAATAAACCATGTCATCATTATGGTACATTCTTCCCGAATTTTATTAAATCATCTGCCGGACGAGAAAACCCAAAAACGTGTTTTCTCGGTAACTAAATAGTCTCTGAATATTTTAACAATATAAAAAGAAAAAGAAAATAATTTGCTTTTTGTATAACCTATACTCTAGTCCTGAAACCTCTTAGAAGCCCGAAATCAACTTGTCCAATTTTTTGTAAAACCGTAATTACGCATTCTGGAATATGACCAAAAGTTTCCAGACAGAAAACCCTTATAGTAAATTCCTGATGTCCGGATAATTAGTCTCTAATACTTTCCCTTTCGGACCTCGTTTTTTTGATTTTTTAAAACAAAGAATAAAGCGTTTAAAGGAATTCTAATAACTTTTTATTTAAAAAGCAACCAAAATTATTGTGAGAGATTTTTCTAAAATTAAGTTTTGAGTATGTTCCCGAATCGGTTTCCGGGAATTCCGGGAAAATTCCGGGAATTCCGGGAAGTTTCCGGGAATTCCCGGGAAGTTTCCGGACGTTACAAATTTTTTATCTGATTATCATAACCATTATTTTTTGAAAAAAGCTTCGTAGAATTTAAAAGTTAATATGACGCAAAATTGTATTTTTGTCTGAATCAACTGTCAATTTTATTCCGGATTTTTTCCCAACTCGATCCGCTGGGATTCATTGCAGCCGGACGGGTAAATCGATACTAATTACTATTTTTGTTTTCGTTTATTTACATGAATAATTATCAAGTTCTTTAGTTAAGGAAAAAACAGGCTTTCCGGGAACGTTCCGGGAATTCCCGAAAATTCCCGAAAATTCCCGGAATTTTTGGGATGATCCGGGACGACCCGGGACGATCCCGGACAGTGTTAAAAAATTTTATCTAAATGATATGAAAGATTTTTATAAATATAAACGAGCTTAAAACATAATCGTTATTATGACAGTGTCCGTCCGGCTGCAATGAATCTCAGCGGATCGAGTTCGGACACGTTCCCGGAATTCCCGGAATTCCCGGAAAACGCGATTTTTCACCAAGTCAGAAGAGTTGGGATGATCCGGGATGATCCGGGACGACCCGGGACGATCCCGGACAGTGTTAAAAAATTTTATCTAAATGATATTAAAGATTTTTATAAATATAAACGAGCTTAAAACATAATCGTTATTATGACAGTGTCCGTCCGGCTGCAATGAATCTCAGCGGATCGAGTTCGGACACGTTCCCGGAATTCCCGGAATTCCCGGAAAACGCGATTTTTCACCAAGTCAGAAGAGTTGGGATGATCCGGGATGATCCGGGACGACCCGGGACGATCCCGGACAGTGTTAAAAAATTTTATCTAAATGATATTAAAGATTTTTATAAATATAAACGAGCTTAAAACATAATCGTTATTATGACAGTGTCCGTCCGGCTGCAATGAATCTCAGCGGATCGAGTTCGGACACGTTCCCGGAATTCCCGGAATTCCCGGAAAACGCGATTTTTCACCAAGTCAGAAGAGTTGGGACGACCCCGGACAGTGTTAAAAATTTTATCTAAATGATATGAAAGATTTTTATAAATATAAACTAGCTTAAAACATAATCGTTATTATGACAGTGTCCGTCCGGCTGCAATGAATCTCAGCGGATCGAGTTAGGACAAATCCGGACTGAGACCAGTCTATGTTCCCAACTTTCCCGGACAGTTCCCGGATAATTGGGATTGAGAAAAGTCTCTGTTCCTGATTTTCCGGGAACGCATCCGGGAAATCCGGACTGAGACCAGTCTCTGTTCCCAACTTTCCCGGACAGTTCCCGGATAATTGGGATTGAGACCAGTCTCTGTTCCCAACTTTCCCGGATAGTTCCCGGATAATTGGGATTGAGACCAGTCTCTGTTCCCAACTTTCCCGGACAGTTCCCGGAT
>Ga0209960_1003934_pt1 | contig 12014 bp, 11 predicted proteins | sample ThiBiot_500_plan_2_FD_183947 | JGI IMG/M metagenome (GOLD analysis project Ga0209960, IMG submission 183947) | Wastewater bioreactor microbial communities from Cape Town, South Africa - Thiocy_expt_500_plan (SPAdes) | ecosystem: Engineered > Bioreactor > Thiocyanate-remediating >... | reverse complement strand
CAATCACATATCGCATCTTTGATCGTATTAATCATAAAACATTTTGTTAATTGATTGCTGTTCACTATAGGAGGTTTTACTGTAATCATAATATCAGACGGAAACTAACATTAACTTTCTTCTAATCGCACGAAAGAACTTATTCGTCTTCGTCACTATTCAGATACCTGTGTAAGAAATGTTTTCAATGATGAGCTCAAAACGAAACTTACGTTGTTTGTTTTCAGTCCTTCAGCTAGGTATTGTGCGCCATTATCACCGATTTTATTATTATGAAGTTGTAAATTTTGAAGTGTCTATTGAAGAAATATCAAAACTGATACTGAATTTGAAGAATTTCTCTTTTTGATTTACTCAATTGTATACTTATTCTCATTTCTAGCTTAATTTTAAAGAATTATTCTCACAAAATGTATCTTACTTTATTAACTTTTAGTGCTTCCGCTAAATGCTGAGCTCCACTATCCCCGATTTGATTCTGATGTAAGTATAAGTGGGTCAATGCCTAGATAAGAAAAGTTAGAGGATTTTATAGATCGTTCATATATGCTAATAAAAAACTAAACTATGGTAAATTCTTATTTGTAAATGTTTTGTTCTGCTAAATGATCTATTATTCATCGAATAAAACTGCATACAATTTTCATTTCTCTAGATGAAAAACATCAAGGTCGTATAAATTGAAACTTTCATAAAACGAAATTAGTTTCTTATGGAGACTCGAACAGAAGTGAAGTATAACCATATAATCAATGCGACTGCTTACTTGATTAACTTTTAATGCGTCAGCTAAATATTGTGCTCCTTGATCTCCAATTTGATTCTGATGTAAGTACAACTCTTGTAGTTTCTATATAAAAAAAGTGAAAAAAAATCACCATAAAAGATGAACTATCATCGATACCGACTGAAAGGACTCAAACTATAAATCTTAATAGAATAGACTATCTCAGCGGTTTAATTTCCGATCTTTCTTTCTTAAAACCTATGCTCAAAGTAAACAACATTTATAACGAAAAAAAGTGCAGAATACTAAACATATCAAATGAATATGTCAGTTTACTTGATTGACTTTCAATGACAATTAAAATTAAAACTATTTATGTCGAGATAATTGTTTGGTCAAATATTTCTTAAAATCGGACTGAATATCTATTACATAAAAAAAGAACTCGTATATATATGGTCACTCACTGATCTTATGGCAATATAATCAAAGAATATTTTTACTTTTGTGAAGTATTCTATACGTCAGATTTTAAACAGATCTTTACTTTAGCTTTTAAAATAAAAATTCGAATTCCCATATAAGTCCCATGATTGTAGTTATTGTTATTTTTAATTCAAAATTTTACTTTAGAATTCTCAAAAGATTACTTGGAGAAATAACTCACTTGATTAACTTTCAATGCATCGGCTAAATATTGTGCTCCTTGATCTCCAACTTGATTTTGATACAAACTCAAAGTGGTCAATACCTAGATAGAAAAAAACTTGGAACATCACCTACAAGAACTATGTAACAGCCCTATTCTATTCTAATTTCTCATTTATGAGAGTAGAAATTACATCATTTCTCTGTTATGCTTTATCACTTAATAACTCTACAATTTTCCTATCTCTAAACATACGTCCTTCGGTAGTATTGTCTTACTCTGTTCACTTTGAGTACATCTGCGAAAATGCGCGCTCCATTATCTGTGATTTGACTGCCAACAGATAGGATAGTAAGCGTCTAAACGAAAAAGTCAGTAATGTGTTTTCAAAGCTCTACAAGAAATATTCTAGTCTAGTCTATTCGGATATTCAGCGTGCATTTAGATAGAATTCTGACGCAATCGTATGATCAATACGAGAGCTTACTTGATTAACTTTAATGCGTCAGCTAAATATTGCGCTCCTTGATCTCCAATCTGATTCTGTCCCAAATACAGCTGCTGTAATTTCTACATAGAAAGGTGAAAAAATCATAGACTATCGTTCATAGAGAATGAATTGACGCAACTTATGAATCTTAACAAAATATATTACACACACGCAGTCTTTATTATATAAGATTTATCTAATTTATTCTCTATAGAGCACATACTCAAAGTTCAAACTCATTTGTAGTAAAAAAGAGTTGATACGAGCCACTATATTTATATTCATTTAAAGCCTCATGTTCTATAGATATTATCTTAATCGAAGATATCAAGCAATCTGGTAATTGAAAGAGAGAAGGTTTACTAAAAACGAAGCTTACTTGATTAACTTTCAATGCATCGGCTAATTTCTGTGCTCCTTGGTCGCCAATTTGATTGTTATACAAATTCAAATAAGTCAGCGACTATTGTAAAAAAACGAAGACGATTATTAGTAGTTTATTGTATCTATACACATGCTAATCAATCGATTTTAGCTCAATAGAATTAATTACTATGTGCTCAACTATTTCTTCTACAGATTTCGAAACATGGATATTACTTACTTTATTTAGTTTTAGTCCTTCTGTCAAATATTGTGCTCCTTGATCTCCAATTTTATTAGTATAGATCTCCAAATGTGTAAGTGACTATGTTGAAAAAAAAACAAAAATTTGATTAATACTAAACAACTTATTGTGTCATACTATGTTGAAGACTATATATCACTACTATGAATTATTAATTACTTTAAATCACTCAATTACTATAGTCAGAATTTTCAAAAGTCAACTTACTTGATTCACTTTTAGTGCATCGCCTAAATATTGTGCTCCTTGATCTCCAATCTGATTCTGATATAAGTACAACTGTTGTAATTTCTACATAAAAAAAAGTAAAAAATAAATAATTATATTTGATAAATTTGACGTTCTCTCTCTGCAAAAGTCACTTATCAAAAAAACTATAAAGTCTAACGATCCTATAATGCTTACTCAAGAAAATCTTAATCTCAAAATAAAAGCTACTGTCCCTTTTCTTTGTCTACTCACTTGATTTGTTTTTAAAGCATCACCTAAGTACTGTGCTCCTTGATCTCCGATTTGATTAGTATTCAAATACAACACTGTCAGCGTCTACAATAATTGAGAAAAAAAAGCTGGTTAATGAATTTGCATTAACTTCCAATCTATCTATTTAATCGGATAATAAACTATCTTCATTCCTACTGATTACTACAGTTAACTGTACTACACTATCAGTTCTATCTATGTTGTAAATATATGTCTCTCACTTTATTGACTTTAAGACTTTCAGCTAGATATTTTGCCCCTTCATCTCCAATTTTGTTATTGTAAAGATACAACTCTTGTAACGTCTAAATGAAAGATTTGAATTAGTTTCAGAGATGTATTGCGATTTTCATAAACTCATTCTAACAGGGAAGCTATCACATAAAGAAAATGTTCGCATCTATCTATTTTAGAAAAAAATCTTCTCTGACATTGATGATAATTCGACGAATAAAATCAATAGAAAACTTCACTTACTTTATTCTCTTTCAATGCATCGGCTAGATATTGTGCCCCGAGATCTCCGATTTTATTCGTGTGAAGATTCAGATACGTGAGTGTCTATAAGATAAAAAATAGTAGATTTTCGTATACTATTGGATGTAAAAATTCACTTTGAGTGATTCACTCAAAAAGTAGACTTTATCTTAGATTTAATTATTATTCAAATACAACACTGCTAACGCCTACAATAATAAAAAAGGCTATCGTCAATAAAACACTGGCTTATGAATAGTATATCTGACAACTTTGAAATAGGCAGTCGCTTACTGTGTACCATTGTCACTAATTCAATTTTGATTTAAATTCAAATTACTCAATGAACGCATGAAGAAAAAACTGTAGTCTTCGTCCTAACAATCGTTGTCTACTCAAAAACTCAATAGAAGAAAGCTTTCGATGAAATCGCTATTTGTTAACTGGAAAGTTGTATTAATGAAGCAAATGGGTCTCAAAATATAATTAAAACAATATCTCACTATATTGACTTTAAGACTTTCAGCTAGATATCTGGCTCCGTCATCTCCAATTTAGTTTCCATACAAATATAAGTGGGTCACTATCTACATTAAATCCAAAGAAATATATGAGGATTCCATTTCTATGCTCTCAAAACGAAGAAGTATCCTACTGACAGTTACTGTTTCATATTGGCTTACCGTGTTATTTTTCAACATTTCGGCTACAATAAACATATCATCATCAGTGTAATTTGAACTGCGCAAGTCTAGTCCAGCATTATTTCCATTATTAGCGATACGTTGTTGAAGCGCCGGGTTAGTATATGTGGGACGTGGTATTACATTGACTTCTCGAATTTGTTTTTCCATTTTCTATAATTCAAAACAGAAAGCTATTAGCATCATACTAAGGAAAAAAAGCAACTCACCTGATTAAGTTTAAGTCCATCGGCAATATCTTGAGCTATTTCATTTGTTATATTATTGTTATACAGAGCCAATTTATCTAAAGTCTACGTATAAAAGAAAAATAAATAATAATTCATAATAGGTCCATAATCTACTTTGTTCGTTCGAAGTGCATCAGCAAAGTGTTCCAATCCATCATTTCCAATTTGATTTCCATGTAGTTGTAGATTAGTCACCGTCTATATAAATAAAAAATCAAATACACATTATACATTAAAAGGTCATCCAGTACATTGTTTTCTCGAAGTGCATCAGCTAGATATTGAGCACCAAGATCTCCAATTTGATTACTATACAGTTCCAATGTTTTCAATGCCTACAGTACAAATAAATAAAAAGAAATTTTGTTTCTCTTTGTTTACCCTATTAATCGCCATTTCATTTGCCACAATTTCCATGTCCATATCGTTCAATTGTAAACCAACCAAACTAAGTTTTGATCTATCCGTAGTGCTATTGATACGTTGTTGCAGTACATCATTGACATGTTTCGGTTGTTCGGCCACTTTTAAATTTTGAATTGCTGTTTGCAATTCATTCACTTTGTCAAAACCAGTAATCTGATATTTTTTCCTAGTCAACGGTTTCAGGTCGATTAACCTTGTATCCATATCCTTTATATACTGCTGAAATGTTTGTTTAGCTTCCAATAATTTTTTCGGTTGTTTATCTCTTCGAATATCCACGACATTACATATCTCTTTTATTAAACCTTGCTGTTCTTGTTGAAGATTTCTTTTATATTGCTCAAATGATTTCCTTGCATTCTTTTCCTCAGTCTTAATTCTCTCTAACAGAACCTGTTCTTGATCGTTAATCAGTTGTCGAAGTGTTGCCATAGTTGTAGTCACTTTTTCTTGATTACTTCTACTCTCATTTTCAATTTCATTCATCGACTTTTCCGCTCGATCTGTCCGATAGTTCAAACATAGTTGAACATTTTGTAAGCCATTTTCTTGCTGCAAAAAAAAACAAATCTCAACAGTTAATACCAACAACAAAGAAACTGACTTGTTGTTCAATATCATTGATAATATCCGTTATTATAACTACTTTATGACCGTCATGTTTTAATTGTTGGCAATTGCCGCAAATCTCTTTCTCACAACCTTCACACCAATATTTGCCTTTATCATCTTCAGGAGTATGATCTTTACAAGCAGGCATTTCAAGTGGTTTGTCTTTGACAGATATTTTTCGATGATTTCGATATTGACCTGCTTCATGAATAATATCCCAACATCGACCACAAAAACTATGCTTGCAATCGCCGTCACACCAATGTTCAGCATTTGCATTTTCACATCGATAACATTTAGGAACATTTGCAACAGGATGATCTAGAGAACAAAAAGTGAAAATTCTTGACTTAACTGTTAAACAAAACTCGAAACTTGCCAATGACTTGCACAAGCTTGCGTAAATCTTCATTCATTGGCAGTCCATTGATTTCATTTTGTTCGACCGTAGTTCCATCATTCTTCGGACATTGCATTCGTCCATTATTCTCCAAAGCCATCTGTTGAATACAGAGCAAACAGAAAGTGTGCGAACATGATAGCATGCGAGGTTCATCGAAATGTTTCAAACAAACGCCACACGTAATCACATTTTCCACTAAAGTATCCATAATAGACACCATTTCAATTGTTTTATTGAAAGTTTAAAATCTAAAATAAAAAACGAAATTGTTTATTTGCTCAAATCAACTAAAAGTTTTAAGATGCAGTTGACTGGAGAGAAAAACGTTGTACTCAATGATTTAAACTTGATTTGTATCATCGGCTTCGATATTTCTACTCGAAATAACTGTGCTTTCTTCGAGTTCTTCCGACCAACGTATACAAGCCGATGATTACCATAGTCTGCTATGAATACTGTTCCAGATGAATCAACATATAAACCACGAGAAAAACATTTGAGCATTCGAACTCCTTCCGTTGCGTCTTCGATCCATTTCATTACACGAGAATTTTTTGTATCTGACACGTAGATTATTTTTTGTTGATCAACAAAAAATGTAAGTCGGTTCGCCATTGACATCGTTTATTTTCCATTGAACCATACGGAAAATTCAACTCATTTGTACCATTTCCTTGTCCATAACCTCCAGCAACAATGTTTCGTATTTTGAGCTGATTCTAAAATTAATAATATAGTTACTCAAAACTAAATGAAGAACTGCGTCATTATTAATTCCATAGCTGCACAAGGATCGATTGTTTTCGAGAGATTGATTGGAGAATACGTTCTTTATTTTGAATTTGTGTTTTTACATTTAAAACCGTGTCCGTATATTCAACATTAAGATCTATTGTTCTTCCTTCGAACGTTCGCACAGAAATTTTCATTGTGCGCGTTAGTTACTTTTTTCCCCAGTGCGAGTAAAAATTCTTTTTTTATATCTTATATTTGCACAGAAGACAACCCACAAAAAGTGTTTTTTTTTTGTCTTTGAGAGGCCTTGACAACATCGATAACGACGTACTTTTTCGTTTACCTTTTCTTTTTAAAGTTACACACATACATTCACCTTGATGAATTAGTGTTTTTTTCGTTCTTCTAAAATTGAGGATTACTGTTCGTGATTACACATGCATGAAATGGCACCCTTGTCTTACTCGTGCTATGTGTTGCACTAATTGTCGCCAAACCTGCAAGTACAGATGATTCTTCAACTCTTAGCAGAAGAACGAGGTGCTGACGGCTCTGGTGGTGTAAGTCATCGATGTTGCTTGAAAAAGGCTTGGATCATATGTGTTAAATACGGATTAGGCCTATGACAAGCTCAGTTCAGCTCACTGAAACTTATATGCATATGCATGATTGTGTATTGATGGAAAATTCCGTAAAAGTTAAGATATTATTGTGCCAATACTCATAAAAACAAAAAGAAAAAGAACATATACGTATCAATGTGTTGAAATCGAAATCTATGATATATTTTGTTCTGCTCTGTCAAATATGAATCAAAATGATATTCAAATCAACAAGGAAGATTGTGAATAATTCTGTTGAAGATCAGTATTTTGAAGTTTACTCACGTCGATAAGTGAGCATATAAAAGCGAAAAAAAAATCAGTTCCGTATTCTTATGTGATTTTTATTTGAATCATAAACATGAATAAAACGTTCGATGCATCGAACGATCTTATTTGTCCAATTACGTTGCAACTCTTTCGTGATCCTGTTCTTGCTGGAGATGGTCATGTTTACGAACATGAAGCCATTACGAGATGGATATTGTACTGCACTAACATGAATATCTTTCGAATGAAACAGAAATCATTGAAAAAATAGTTTTTGATCTTTACATCTCATTCATATTTTTATAACACAATCAAAAGATAAGAAAAAGAAATACGAACAGATGTTTTCTTTAATTTTTGTCAGTTAAAAACTATTCTCATTGTTTTTTTCTTTGTTCTCATATTGTGATGTTAGAAATTTTAATTGTATTAGTTTGTTTGACAACGGTTCGACCAGATCCGTTACCTTATGCTGAATGGGCACATTATCATATGGTTTGGTTACCCGATTCTCATTCAAATCAACAAGATATTCAGAATATGTTTGATGATTATGTTAAACATAATATTCCATTTGGAATCGTAAATATTGATGAAGGTTGGGACACAAAATTGAGTACATTCGTATTTGATTCAACTAAATTTCCAACTGCTCGCAAAATGTTAGATGGCTTTCGAGCACAAAATAAACGAATTGTTCTATGGTTAACATCGTTCATTAATACGGATTCACCGAACTATCAATATGCACAAGATCATGGATATCTGTTCAATAAAACAATTAAATGGTGGTCTGGAGAAGGACGATTATTGAATTATTTCAATGAACAAGCTGTTAATTGGTGGCATAGTCTAATCGAACGACTTCTGGATACAGTTGGACCGATTCATGCATTCAAAGTATATATATAGAGAGAGAGAAAATGGAAAGAAAAGTTATGTTATTCCTACTTTTCTTTTTTGTATTCATAACAGGCGGATGGTACTGATCCGTATATCATTGAATTATTAGATCCTCGAGTAACATGGGAACGTTATCGTACAGCTTATTATAACGACACATTTCAAATCTTACGTCGACTAATTGGTCCCGATGCTTTGATCATGTCACGTCCCGTTGACTATGGTCTTGAATATTCTCCACATGATATCGTTTTTATGGGTTGGGTCGGTGATGAAGATGGCAATTATGACGGTTTAAAAACAGCACTTCATTACATGCTTGAAAGTGGCCGTCGTGGTTACGTTGGTTTTGGTTCGGATATTGGTGGTTATCGTGGTGATTCTAGCGCAGGACCATTAGGTCGTACTAAAGAATTATTTCTTCGTTGGACAGCTATTGGTGCATTGAGTTCATTTATGGAAAATGGTGGTAATGGTGAACATTTGCCATGGAGATTCGATAATGAAACAACGGATATCTATCGTTCATGGGTTAATCTACATTATCAACTTGTACCTTATCTCTATAGTGAAGGTACGAAAATTGCGCTGGGACGAAATGGTACATTGATGAAACCATGCGATACTATTGAAACTTTATTTAGTAATTCATATTTTCTCGGGTCAAGTATGTTTGTCGTACCTGTTTTACAAGATCCAACTCCAGGTCAAACTCAACATTTGTGGTTACCAAGAAGTTCAACGAATCAATGGATTTATTATTTCAATACTTCAAAGACCTATAAAGCGAATACACATATTGATGAAGATACCAGTCGTCTCGATCGTATCCCATTGTACATTGAACAAAACTCATTAATACCTATGTATGATTTAGAAAAGGATATCTCTCTTCATGCATTTCGATTCGTTTTATGGGGTGACATCATCGTTCGTAAACAAGAAACAGTCATGTTCACTCGTGATGGGCAGCAATGGTTATTAGAATTTAATTATCTCGAAAAACAAATCAATGTACATTTGATAGAACAATACGATTCAAATGAACGCGAAGAATGGATATGGAAATTTTGTCAGTATGTTGATCAACAGGAAATTTGTTCACAAGATTGGATTCGATTGTATGATGGTGCAACTGTTGCACTTGAATTTTTAATTTAAAAATAAATTTATCCGAAAGGTTATTCGCCCGTAGTGAAAGAAATCGGGCTGAAACTTTGCAACAATCTAGTACAATAAGTCTTGACAATAGACTGACAAATTTTCAAAATATGTTATCCAGCACTCATCATTTGGAGTTATAAGTGATTACAATCAAGCTTTGAAGAAAAAAAAACTGTTTCTTGTGTATATGTATAACTATATTGAGTATAACATATTGTAATGAAAATTCAGTCATTATCCTCATTAATGCCACATAAGCCAGCGGTGAAAGTCATCATTTGAATCTTGTAAACGTCGTTCCGAATCAACAAGCTGTTGCCGTGCAATTCGTCTTTCTTCTTCAGCATATTCTGCGTTCTTTTTCTCTATTTCTTGTAATCGCGTGTGATAATTATCCTTCTCTTGATTAGCTTGTTGAATAACTAATTCAGCATCAGATCGTGTCCAACCTGTCAGTGGATCGCGCCAATCACTATTATTATTGCCATATTTCTTGGCCAATTCCAAACTTCTTTGGCCTAATATCCATTGATTACTACCATGTAATAAAGGATTTTGTATATATCTGAATTTGTGCTGTGTATGCTTTTGTCCAAAGCAATTTTCGCAGAGATCATAGCTCGGTGGACATTCTTCACATTGATAACGTTTTCCGTTATATCCGTCAAGTGAACAACCATCACATTTGATACCTAGATGATACATATCATGTACTATTTTTGCCCAATGATTAAGAGGCTGCTGTGAAAATGTATGCACCGAAGGATGATGTGTGCTCATTAAAGGCATACATCGAGCACAAACACAGAAGCCATTAGGGCATTGCTGACATTCAAAAATTGGCTGCTTATCCATAGCAATCACACAATAGCAATGGTCACAGGAACTTAGTAAACTGTAGAGATATTCTTCACTAGTGAATATCGATGATGATGATTTTGATGACGTACTAGTATTATTAGTAGCAGCACTTGTTAATTTTTCATTTAATACAGACATTTTATCGAGTGTATGGAAACTGGCACTTTCTCGATTATGGGCTTTTGTCTCGCATACTTCACAAACGAAGTGATTAACGCATTGACGACATTTGTAAAAATTCAGAGCAGATGAAATTTGATTACCACACGAAGTACATACGGTTACCATTTTTGTTTGTTTTTACCAACAAATATTGTCTATAATAGAACGATTTCGATTTTTATAGTGTATGAATACAATAAACTGTATTGTGTGCATTGAAGTAGAACATAAATATAATAGACGTATATGCTCACTTCCTTTTTATTATTTGCGTAGAGATAAATAGCATGTGATTATATCTTTTCCTATCTATGAGTCATATACACATAAGAGAGTAAGTAAAGTTTAGTCAATGGCAGGATCAAAAAATTGATTGACATTGTTCTGTTGAACTTGCATATATAGAAGTTTTCTCATTCGACGTTTTTCCAATAAATCCTCATATCATGCCCACCGTCAACTGGAAGACCTTTTAGAATTATTGCCTTTATTCATTAGATTAAGATTAAAAGTCAAAGGCTGCGGGCAAACTCCTGGTTGGCTTAGTGTCCCTCTATGGGATAAAATGTTGCAAAATTTAAAAGCACTACAACAAGTTAATATTGATATTTATATTTGTTATCCATTAGGAGCAAGAACACAAGAGAGAATTCAAGAATTCAATACGGCTGTAGTACAAAAAACTGAAACATGCAAATGAATAAATTTAAACACTTGGAATGAAATATAATCGATCAAGCTGTTTCCAGTTCAACGCATTACTTAATATCAACTATATTAGTCAACAAATTCACTGAAGAACGAGTGTAGACAATATTTTCTTTCTTGTTATTGTTTGAAACTCTGTTTATCTTAACAACGTAATTTTAAATATCATTTTCGCAGTCGTATTAAAATTGATGAATTGAGCCCATGTTCGAAATCGATCTAGAATCATTGTATCAACGGACGGACTGACGGACACAATCATTTCAATAAAACTCTTCATAAATTTTCAAATTGATTGCGAAGTTTTTATTTGTTCTATAAGTTCTTCTGCAGTTCTGATACATTTATCAATCTCTTTCTTGTCGCAGATTCGGAATATTTCAAGCGCTTTGTTTAAATTTTCTAAGGATTTGTTGTACTGTTCTAGATTATAATATCCAATACCAATATCTACATGCAGAATACCGAGAGAAGACTTATTCTTCGGCGGATTTTTTAAATAAATACTGCGAGCTTTTTGTAAACTATCGATTGCCATGGAGTAATTCTCGAGATCATTATAAACACGTCCGAGACCTTGATAAGTTTCTGCTATGTTGGAATGAGTGGATGATAAATGTTTACGACCGATATACAATGCTTTAGTATAATAGATTAGTGCATTTGAATAATCTTGTAAAGAACGGTAAACTTTACCAATATTTTGATAAGTATGACTTAGTTCAAGATGATTTAATGGTACACATTGTTGTATAATATTTAACGATTTTTCAAATATTT
>Ga0209960_1003933_pt1 | contig 12016 bp, 6 predicted proteins | sample ThiBiot_500_plan_2_FD_183947 | JGI IMG/M metagenome (GOLD analysis project Ga0209960, IMG submission 183947) | Wastewater bioreactor microbial communities from Cape Town, South Africa - Thiocy_expt_500_plan (SPAdes) | ecosystem: Engineered > Bioreactor > Thiocyanate-remediating >... | reverse complement strand
TTCGTATCCATGTCCTTCTCATCATTAATTTACTCGCTGCTCTTTTTTGTTGGATTATTGCCTGCTCGGCAGTGCAAAAGAAACAGCATCTTGATTACCATGCGAACTCATCTAAAAAACTGAATATTCTTTCCGCAATGACGCTGGGAAGGCGGGTCTATAAAAAAATTAAACAGTTCTCTATATACCACTTTAAAGCTGCTTTTAGATATTGGATTAAAGTAATTAATGGACAATTAATTTACGGGGACATTTTGTGACGATCTCTCAGATCCAGAGCGAAGCGAAGGATCCCTTGCAATGGGCACTTACTCAATTCATGCGAGATTATTAAAGTTGATAAGGAATCTTCATATTCATGACTGTGCGCTCGGGTTGAGATCCCTCGTAAACTCGGGATGACGGAGGATGGGAATGACGGAGGATGGGAATGACGGAGGATGGGAATGACGGAGGATGGGAATGACGGAGGATGGGCGCGTCTGCAATCAGAGCCCCCCAACGTCATCCAGAGCGAAGCGAAGGATCCCCTGCAATGGGCACTTACTCAATTCATGCGAGATTATTAAAGTTGATAAGGAATCTTCATATTCAAGACTGTGCGCTCCGCTTGAGATCCTTCGTAAACTCGGGATGACGGAGGATGGGGAGGATGGGGATGGCGATTGGAAACGTTCAGGATGATGTTCGAAATTCCCGCTGTGACCGGTTAGGTTCGATTAGTTGAAAAAATCAGCATAAGTCGGTAGTATAAAAAATGGTTTGAGTAAAAATCATATCAACTAAAATTAATTTTTTGCAGCATGGGTAAAGACCCGAAAAATATTCTTTCTGGTAGCCCATAAATAGGTAAGTTTTTCGTTGCAAAATTAAGGAGGTATACTGTGAATGCTCAAAATAATAAATCCTTAACTTCCCTTTCTCACAAATTGCCTGCGCCTAAAAATGATTCGGAGCTTTTATTTAACAATAGCGCCGCCTTAACGTTAGGAGTTGAGGTCGAAATGCAATTAATTGATGCTGATGATTTGAATCTTTGTCCGCGTGCGGAAGAGGTGCTGCAAGTAACGACACATTTAGATAAAGTGAAACGAGAATTTTATCTCAGTACCCTTGAGATCAGTACAGGTAAATGCAATTCTACTCAAGAAGTCGAAGATGATCTCTATCATACTTTTTCCCAATTAATTAATGCTACTGAGGATTTGGGGCTTCTTTTTTCAACGACAGGTTCCCATCCTTTTGCAAAATATAGTGATTGGATTATTTCACCAAACACCCCTTATAGGGATATCATTGACCGGAATCAGTGGCTTACACGACGCATGAGTGTTTACGGCCTCCATGTCCACTTGGGAATGGCAAATGGTGAGGAGTGTATTCGTTTTAATAATTTTTTCATGCATTTTTTACCGCATCTTTTAGCGTTGTCCGCAAGTTCGCCATTTTCTCAGGGTTTTGATACCGGCCTATCTTCTTGCCGTTCCACTACATTAGAAGCATTGCCTACTGCAGGACTACCTTATTCCGTGCAAACTTGGCAGGATTTTGAAAATTTATATAAACATTTAAAATTGTGTGACTCGATTAAATCCACCAAAGATTTATGGTGGGATCTTCGGCCTAATCCATGCTTTGGCACCCTAGAAATTCGCGTTTGTGATGGTACGGCAACACTTGCTGAAACTTTGGCGATCGTAGCTTTAATCCATACCCTGGCGCATTGGTTTGCGGAGAATGGTAGCTGGTTAGAAACCGTATCCTATCCCACTTATTGGCTGGCACGAGAAAATAAATGGCGAGCTATGCGTTATGGTCTTGATGCAGAACTCATAGCCAGTCCGGAGGGTAAGACACGTTATATGCGTGAAGAACTTGAAGAATGGTTCGTAACTCTTAACCCTTATATTAAAAAACTGGGCTACGAAAGCTACTTCAATACATTACAAGCAATTATTGATTCTGGAACCAGTACCGAACGCCAGTTAAACATCTATACGCAAAGTCATAATTTAGAAGATGTAGTTAAACATAACGCAAGTGAATTTTTATTACAGGTACCTTTGTATCGTTATGAAAATATTGTCCCTTAAGCTTCCATGGATGCTGTGCATAGGCACAGCGTCGTTAACCTTATTAGATACTTGCTCCAATCGTCAATTTATCTAATAAGCTACTCACTTCAAAAATACGCTCTTCAGCTGAGGTAGCTTCCAGATTAAAGCGTAACCGTTGTGGTCCTTCCATCTGGTAGCGTTTAGCATGGACTTGAATAAGGCGAATAAGGGCTGCGGGGTCAATATTTGGCTTTTCACTGAAATCAATTTTGCCTTGTTGGGTACCGGCGCTTATTTTTAGTATTCCCATTTGTTGGGCCTTTAATTTCAATTCGGTAATCAGCAATAGATGTTTAACTTGTGGCGGAAGCAAACCAAAACGGTCAATCATTTCAACTTGTAATTCATGCAATTGTTGTTTTTCTTTCGCGTTAGAGATGCGTTTGTACATGATGAGGCGATTGTGAATGTCACCGATATACTCATCTGGAATAATGGCACTGATTCGCAAATCAATTTCGGGTCCTTGATGAAGTGGTGCGGATAATTCAGGTATTTTTCCTTCCTTAAGATCCGAAACCGCTCGGTCAAGCATCTCCATAAATAAACTAAAGCCAATGGCATGCATGTTTCCACTTTGCTCTTCACCTAGTAGCTCTCCGGCACCACGAATTTCCATATCATGAGTCGCCAGGGTAAATCCAGCACCTAAATCTTCGAGTGAAACAATAGCTTCCAAGCGTTTAATCGCATCACGGGTCAGGCTTTTTTCATTCGGTGTAAGTAGGTAGGCATAGGCTTGATGGTGCGATCGACCAACGCGGCCACGAAGTTGGTGCAGCTGAGCTAGGCCAAATTTATCGGCGCGATCGATAATAATGGTATTTGCAGTGGGGATATCAATACCTGTTTCTATAATTGTTGTACAAACCAATACATTAAATCGATGATGATAGAAGTCAGTCATGACGCGTTCAAGTTCCCGTTCGCGCATTTGACCATGCGCACTGCGAACTTTTGCTTCGGGTACTAATGTCTGAAGATCTTGGCAGACATGCTCGATGGTTTCGACATTATTATGTAAAAAAAATACCTGTCCGCCCCGTAGAATCTCACGTAAAAGCGCTTCACGGATTGTGGCATCTTTCTTTTCCTGCCAAAAGGTTTTAATTGCCAGACGTTTTGCAGGAGGGGTGGTCATCAGCGAAATATCGCGAATTCCGGCCATTGCCATATTCAGTGTGCGCGGAATAGGTGTTGCGGTCATCGACAGGATATCTACGTGAGTGCGCAGGGCCTTAATATGTTCTTTTTGTTTCACCCCAAAACGATGCTCTTCATCAATAATCAATAAGCCTAGGTTTTTAAAGGCAATGTTACTTTGAAATAATTTATGGGTTCCAATAATGATGTCAATTTTTCCTGACTGTAAGGCACCAAGAATTTGGGTGGTTTCTTTAGCGGAACGAAAACGAGAAAGGAGATCAATATTAATTGCAAAGTCAGCAAATCGATCACGAAACGATTCAAAATGCTGACCAGCAAGTAAAGTTGTCGGCGCAAGAACACAAACCTGCTTATTATTTTGCACCGCTACGAATGCAGCTCGCATGGCTACCTCAGTTTTTCCAAATCCTACATCGCCACAGATTAGCCGATCCATTGGACGTGAAGATTCCATATCCTGAATAATTTGATTGATTGCTTGTAGTTGATCGGGTGTTTCGGTAAAGGGGAATGCACTTGCAAAGCGTGCGTATTCGCTTTGATTCAGTTCATATTGATATCCTGGCTGCGCCTCGCGCTTGGCGTAAATATCCAATAATTCGATTGCCACATCGTGAATTTTTTCTGCAGCTTTTTTCTTTTCTTTCTGCCATTGATCCGAACCGAGCTTATGCAAAGGGGCATGGTCACTATCCATGCCCGTGTAGCGACTGATCATATGCAAAGAGGTCACCGGGACATAAATTTTATCTTCACCTGCATAAGTGAGTACTAAAAATTCACTTACCATTCCATTGCTTTCAATATGCTGTAGACCTTGGTAACGTCCTACTCCAAATTGTAAGTGCACCACAGGGGAACCAAGGCGTAATTCTGCCATATCGCGAATAATTAAGTCCGGGTCAACACTTTTTTGTGCAGCACGACGCTGGGGGGTGCTTTGATCACCAAATAGCTGGGATTCAACAATGATGACTAAATTTTGGTCTACTAATTCACAACCTTGAGTTAGTGATCCTACAGTAATGTTGATGGGTGCGTCATCGGCAATGAATTCTTGCCATCCAGGTTGATTTTTAGGAAGGATGCTGCTTGGTTTTAATAAGTCCAGCAACACTTCACGACGCCCCGCGCTCTCCGCGACCAGAAGATAGCGGCGGGAGTTATCTGCGCAATAATTGCGTAATGCGCATAATGGTTCTTGGGTTTTCCGATCAATGGGGAGCGGCGGCGCTGCAACAATATTGAAATTGACGACCTCTCCTTTGCGGGATGAGGGCTCGGCATAGAGTCGCAATTGTTGGTATTGATTTGTTCGTGTCAATAATTCTATCGGATTTAAGAAGCATAATTCAGGAGCAAGTATGGGGCGGCTGATATCATAGCGGCGTTGTTCATATCGTTCCTTTGCTTCGAACCAAAATTTTTCAGCATGTTCTTGTATTTGTTCGATGAGACACACCGTTGCGTTTTCGGGTAAATAGTCAAATAGGCTAACCGTGTTTTCGAAAAATAAAGGTAGATAATATTCAATCCCTGCTGGATATTGGCCTTCACTAATGGCTTCGTAAATGGGGCATTGGCTTGGATTGCCCGGAAACATTTCGCGAAAGGTGCGACGAAAAAGCAGCTGACTTTGTTCATTTAGGGGAAATTCGCGTGCTGGCAAGACATTAATTTCAGAAATCTTATCGATCGTGCGTTGCGTTTCTGTGTCAAATTGCCGCAAACTATCAATTTCATCATCAAAAAGCTCGATACGAAAAGGGCGAGGCGAGCCCATAGGGTACACATCGATTATTGATCCTCTCAGCGCAAATTCACCATGTTCCAGTACTTTATTTGTATGGTGATAACCCGCTTGCTGTAATTGATTGCGGAATGCTTCCAAATCTAATTTTTGACCTACCTTAAGCATTAAAGCAAATTGGTTTAGAAACGTAGGAGGGCACAGGCGATGCATTAAAGTACTGGCGGCGGCAATAATAATTGCATCACTGACTTGTTGCATGCGGCTTAGGGTATTGAGTCTTTCGGAGATTAAATCCTGGTGCGGAGAAAATTGGTCGTAAGGTAACGTTTCCCAGTCAGGAAAAAACAGAATTTCCTGTTTGGTGGTTTTGGCGTTAAGAAAAAAGATTAGTTCATCATATAGCTGGTTAGCACTTAGGCTATCCTGAGCGATAAGTAATTTAATGCCCGATGTATTCTCACACAGTTCTGCTAAAGCAAGGGGTAAGCTGCTTCCTTTTAAATTGCCCCAAATTTGTTTTTGATGAATCGATTGATAAAGCAGAGTATTCATGATGTAGCAGGATGCAAAAATAAAAAGGTGATTATACTCTTTGTTCGGGGGCTTTGGCTAATTCATTGATGATGAAGAGCAACTTTACCTCCCATGGCGGTCTTTCTTGGGATAGCTAAGGATTTTCTATCTGTGACAGAGTCTTGAGCGATGATTGATATAAATCGTGTTACTTAGGAGTAATAGACGCCTATTGCTGCCTTGCAGGGGATCCTTCGCATGGCTCAGGATGACTCGCTCGCTAACCCAATTATGCACCTCTCCTAAAAATTACCCGTTATGCCGAGAGCAACGAGGGAGCTCCAAGATATGGAAAAATCGCCAATATGAATATTTATTAATCAATTTTATGATCCCATCACCCGAACATATCATTAAAAAGTTAAACAGATACCTCTTCAAGTAGTCCCACTTCTTGGTTTTGTAGCTCAACGGATTCAATTTTTTGAAAGCGGGCAGTGATTTTTTTTGCGGAGGTATTGACCTCATCAACATCCTGATGCGCCTGCTCGATGTGGCGAGATAACTTATCCATGCGTTTTTCAAAACGTTGAAAATCATCAGCTAAAGCGTGTAGGTGTTTCTGGATAATATGAATTTGTTTACGTGTGGCATCATCTTTTAACACCGCACGTGCGGTGGTCAGTACAGCCATCAAAGTGCTTGGAGAAACTAACCATACTTTACAACGCTGAGATAAGCTGATTAATTCTGGATGGTGGGCATGAATCTCGGCAAAAATGGATTCCGCAGGGATAAACATAAGTGCCCCATCCGTTGTTTCATTTGCAACGATGTATTTTTCAGCGATATCTTTAATGTGCTTTTGTATATCCATACGAAATTGCTGCTGGAGTGCTTTCTTTTCCATGGGTGAAGTATCCGGGTGGTGCAACCGTTGATAAGTTTCTAAAGGAAACTTGGCATCGATTGCAATATTTCCTGTAGGCTCAGGAAGAAACAGCACGCAATCGGCACGTTTTTGATTACTGAGCGTGTATTGCATTTGGTAGTGTGTGGAAGGAATCATATTGCCGATTAATGTTGACAGTTGCACTTCACCAAAAGCCCCGCGCGCGCGTTTATCGACCAAAACATCTTGCAGACTCACTACATGACTGGAGAGTTCAGTAATTTTTTTCTGAGCCTCATCAATAATGGTTAAGCGCTTCACGACGTCAAGAAAGGTAGTGGAAGTCTTTTCAAAGCCTTCAGAAAGCTTATTGTTTACTTGCAGGGTCAGTTGATGCAAGTGGGTACGGATTTCTTCTGTGAGTAATTGTAAATGAGAGGTTAATGAGGATGCATGCTGTTTAAAACTATGATTAATTTGCTCACGCACATCAATCATCTGTTTATGAACCGTATCATGAATCAGTTGTTGTGTTAACAATTGGCTCTGACTTATTTTATCATTTAAATTCAACTGTAACTGATGTAACTGTTCCTGTGAGGACTCACCGATTTGTTGCACCCCGTGCATCATCATCGCTTTGGTTTTACCTAATTTAAATACAATGAGTAGACCGATAAAAAAATTAATCCCTAACGCAATCATTAAGGTTTCAGGTCTACTTATTAACGAATATACATCCATACATCAATCCATAAGTTGGTTTAGTTTAATAGGCACATCATATTGATAAACAGTCTTGTATTGACCGTAATCTGTTAAACGCAAGTACCCAACGGCGAGGCTATCCTCATTTAAATTTTGATGATTGTCAAAAGTAAATTGCACCAGATGCTTCCCGGGTGTAAGCCAGCGTGCACTTTGAGTTGTCTCCAAAGGTTTTTGATCACCATTAATTGCCTGCTCGAATAAAACACTTTGCAATACGTAACGACTGGCAGTGGCTACTTCGACAAGGGCGGAAAAAGTTAATGGTTTAGAAGAGATTTTTTTAAGATTGATAAGGCTCGCTGAGGGAATTGAATATGAAAATGCAGCGCGCGCGGTACGGCGGACGATGATGTCGTCTTGCTCACTGAAAACCTCCGCCGTCACGTGCCAATTTTCTCCTTGGGGATTCATATCGGTAGTTAATAAGGTCGTGCCGACAAACTGATTGCGTTTTACCTTACGTAAAACCAGAGGTATCGGTTCACCCTCTGCACCTGTGATGAATGCATTAATATCCTGGAGCTCATAACTCGTATCGTTATCTTGTAACGTGATGTGGGCACGAAACTCATCGCCATAGTGATAGTTTAATGATTCAGGAGCTACTTTAAGAAACATGAGCGAAAATTTGTCAAACACATGAAGCAAATAATTCTGATTATTCTGGGCAGAAGCATTTTGCGTTTTGAGTATAAATTTTCCAAAACCCAGTTCTGGCTTAAGCTGTAGCCACGTATGCAAACCCGAGCCGGACAGCGGTGTGCTCTCTAATGCCTCATTTTCTCCGTATACAGAGGCGGCTTGTGGTAAGGACATCTTTTTTTGGGTCGGGGTCATAAGCTGAAGAGGGGGCGTGCTGCGACTATCCAGTGCAGAGATACGAATTACGGCACCCGGTGCGCGTGTAGAAACGATAACCCCTTGTTTCAACTGCTTCCCCGTGACCATCTGATTGTAACTATAGCTTTTCTCTCCGAGGCTTAATGAAGAAACGAGAGGATTTTCGGAGATGGTCCAATGTGCTTGTAAGGGCTCATGGGATAAATAAGTACACTGGTCACATAAATACGATTTGATTTTTTGCTGAGGCAGGGGATATGCGTATGATTGCATCCAGCAGGTTAGCGAAAGAATAAGGATAAGTAGTTTGCTCATGAAGCCACCTCAGGATCACGTAAAATACCAGCTAGAATTTGCTCCAAGCCATTACAAGAATGTCTACTCTGGTTATGACTTAGGGTTTTATTGGCTAAAAGCTCTTTATCTTGAAACCAGATTTCTCCAGCAGCGCCCTGAGATGAACAGTTTAAAAAGCCATCAGCACAGGAGTCGAGATAGAGTTTTGTAAGTTTTAAACCACTATTGAGGATATAACCATTACAATAACTTTCAGAATTGAAGGGAGAGGCGACAACATCAGTTCCGATAATTGAACGAAACCGCACAGGTAAAGAGGGTCGTCCCTGGGTGCCAAACAATAATTCTTGATTATAAATCTGCATATCCGTTACACGTTGTTGCTTTATCGCATTTCCTTGATAACCGAGAAGCCAGGAAAGATTGGAGCTTATCACATTATCACTTAAAGCTAAATCTGCTAATGACGTTCCTGCACTTGATGGTGCTAAAGCTATAACCTGGGTGATTATATTTTGCAGACGCAAATAATCGGCATTGTAGGTTGGATTTGATAAAATCCAACGCATTACATTTCCCCCATTTGAGTGAGTGTAAACAATAAGTGAGGTGATTTTTTTTTCATCTATAAATTCAATAAGTTGTGCCGCAGTACAATCACCTGCTACCGAGTCCCACATGTATTGACTAAAATCACAATGAGTAACCAATACGTTTTCAGGATGAGCCAAGCCCTGTGCGACACTGTCTATAAAATCAATTTTCCAATAAATTCCGTACGCATCATCACGGTGATCTTTGGTTCCATGAACAAAGGCAATGCCTGGATTTGTAGCAAAGGTGTATGAGGAAAAGAACAGGAGCACAAGCCCTGTAAGGATACGTCTAAATTCCATTTATTCGCGCCTCTTCTTGAGTTGAGCAGTATCTATATCATAATTTTTAATGATAAACTATTGTTTCTATAAAGGCTTTTTGGATAAGGTGAATGAGTCAGGATATTGCACAACAGATTGAAGAATTACGTGAGAGAATACGCCTATATGACTATCATTATTACGTACAAGACCAGCCTTTAGTCCCTGATGCAGAATATGATCGTTGTTTTCGCCTGCTCCGCGATTTGGAGGAGGAGCACCCAGGTTTAATTACAGCGGATTCTCCGACTCAACGCGTGAGTGGCACAGCGATTGATGCCTTTACTCCTGCGGTTCATCGTCAAGCCATGCTTTCTTTAGGCAATGTCTTTACTTTAGATGAGTTGCAAGCCTTTATGAAGCGGGTAACCGAGAAACTGGAGTTAGGCGACCAACAACTTGCTTTTGTGTGCGAACCAAAACTGGATGGTTTGGCCGTCAATTTAACTTATGAGCAAGGGATATTGACTACCGCTGCAACTCGCGGTGATGGGACCACCGGTGAGAATATTACCGCAAATATTAAAACGATAAATTCGATACCATTAAAATTAAATACCATCAATCCCCCCGCTCTGATTGAGATCCGGGGTGAAGTTTATATGCCTAAAGCGGGCTTTAAATCCTACAACCAAAAGGCGATTGCCCAGGGGGAAAAGGTTTTTGCTAACCCTCGCAATGCAGCTGCCGGAAGTTTACGGCAGTTAAATCCTGCAATTACCGCAAGTCGCCCGTTAGAAATCTATTGTTATGGCATTGGTGCTTGTGAAGGCTACCCGCTACCCTCAACCCATCATGAGCAGTTGCAGTTGTTAAAGAAATTTGGTTTTCGTGTTTCCGATTTAACGCAGCGTAAAACAGGCTACAACGGTTGTGTCGCTTATTATGAAGAACTCATGGAAAAAAGAGACAGTCTTCCATTTGAGATTGATGGGGTTGTTTATAAAGTTGATGATATTCATTTGCAACGTGAGTTAGGTTTTGTCTCACGAGCACCGCGTTTTGCCTGTGCGCATAAATTCCCTGCTTTGGAAGAGCTCACTCAATTGGTCGCAGTAGACTTCCAGGTAGGACGTACCGGAGCGCTTACGCCTGTAGCACGCCTTGTCCCTGTACTTGTCGGAGGGGTGACGGTAAGTAATGCAACTCTTCATAATATGGACGAGATCCAACGTAAGGATATTCGTATTCATGATGTGGTGATTATTCGGCGTGCAGGCGATGTGATACCTGAAGTAGTTTCAGTAGTAAAAGACCAGCGACCAAGCGATACTTTGGAAATTAAACTACCTGCAACCTGTCCTGTGTGTAACTCCGAAGTTGTCCGTGAACCAGGTGAGGCGGTGGCGCGTTGCATTGGGGGATTATTCTGCAAAGCTCAGTTAAAGCGCATGATGTGGCATTTTGCTTCCCGTAAAGCCATGTATATAGATGGCCTGGGGGCGATGTTGATTGAGCAACTCGTTGACGAGGGTTTGGTTCGTCATCTGCCCGATTTATATACTCTCAATATTGATGTGCTGAGTGCGTTACCGCGAATGGGGACGAAATCTGCACAAAATTTGTTGCAATCGCTTGAGCAAAGTAAAAAAACCACCTTTAATCGTTTCCTTTATGCTTTGGGTATTCGCGAAATCGGTGAAGCAGGAGCAAGGGTTCTGGCAGATTATTTTGGTGATATTGAGGCTATTGAAAAGGCAACCTTTGAGGAACTCATGACTCTGAGCGATATCGGCCCAGTTGCCGCTGCTAATGTTGTGCATTTTTTTGCACAAGAACATAATTTGGAAATCATTAAGCAGTTGCTTCATTTAGGTGTTCATTGGCCAAAACATGTGAAAAAAGTGGTTAACGAACACAATCCATTTTTTGGTAAAACGGTGGTCTTAACGGGAACTTTAAGTTCTATGAGTCGTGAAGACGCAAAAGCAAAACTTTTAGCTTTAGGTGCGAAGGTCAGTGGCAGTGTTTCGGTAAAAACTCATTTTGTTCTTGCGGGCACAGAAGCAGGCTCAAAACTTGATAGGGCGCTGGAATTAGGGGTGCCGGTGCTGACTGAAGAGCAATTTCTTGAGATGTTAATCGTGTAAGAGGGTCTTCATGTCAGGGATGAGGTTTTTATTTTGTTTATTTCTACTCATGCAAACAAATTCACTTGCTGCCTGGGTATTTAATGACCCCTATCCGCGACAAGATCGTCTTAAAAACATCTATTATGCTTCATTTACAGAGCAGCCTAAGACATTAGATCCGGCTTTATCCTACTCAGCAAATGAATATCAATTCCTGGCGCAAATCTATGAACCCCTGCTGGGTTATGATTACTATCAACGTCCTTACCAGTTGATTCCGGTAACTGCAGAAAAAATTCCGACGATTCGCTATACCAATGCACAGGGTGAGCCCCTGGTGGATGCACGCGATGATGCCTATTCAATTTATACGATTAGTATTCGTCCGGGGATTTACTATCAACCTCATCCAGCTTTTGCTCACGCAGCATCAGGTGATTATCGCTATTTAAATCTACCCGATGGTTACATTGAAGATCATGGAGTCAGACGCTTGTCTGACTTTAAACACACTGGCACTCGCGAGCTTGTTAGTGATGACTATATCTATCAAATCAAGCGCTTGGCGAATCCTTTACTGAGTTCACCCATATATGGCCTTATGAGTGATTATATTTTAGGTTTTAAAGAGTACGGTGCGTTACTTCCTAAGAAATCCGGCTATATTGATTTGCGTG
>Ga0209960_1003931_pt1 | contig 12026 bp, 14 predicted proteins | sample ThiBiot_500_plan_2_FD_183947 | JGI IMG/M metagenome (GOLD analysis project Ga0209960, IMG submission 183947) | Wastewater bioreactor microbial communities from Cape Town, South Africa - Thiocy_expt_500_plan (SPAdes) | ecosystem: Engineered > Bioreactor > Thiocyanate-remediating >... | reverse complement strand
CCACCTTTTTACTTCATCACAATAAATAAAAAGGTGTCAAAATATCCCTTTTTCAAAAAAAAAAAAAAAAAAAAAACAAAATTGAACTTTGGGATTCAAACTTTTGTTCTTTAGGTCGAGAAGAAAAAAAATGAATTCAACTCAAATTTTTATCATTAAATTTTCTTTATTTTTTTAAAAAAAAATATCATAAAATAAATCTCTTAAAAGATGTGGTTAATAGATTGGATTATCAGATTTTGAGTCTGTGATCTAAGAACCAAGAGGGGAATTTCAAGTTCTTATCAGTCTGATTCATAGTAAGAAATATCTTTAACAAGATATTTGTGAATAAGATTCCAAAGTATTTTTATCTCTTTCTTGGTCAATCTAAAAAATCTTAAATCCTCTTCTAAACTTTCTAAAGTAAAGGACATGGAAATGTGATCTGTCACATCTATAAAGTAATAAATCAATTCTTGGATGTACAACGGGACTTTTTTTTCAAGTTCTTTTTTCATCTTAGGGTCTCTACGTAACTGGGAGAAATCTTGAAATTTATCCCCAGAAATTGTTTCAACTATTGCTCGTTCTAAATCAGCTGCAAATAAACACATGGTTATGGAATCATTTGTATCTGAGTAATCATATAAATTTTTCCTTCTATTTCCACTAAAATTTCGTTTACTAATTTTATTAATTTCAGCAATTGGGGCATCCGTCTCTTTGAAGTTTCCTCCTGAAAGAGAGTCCATTGTTTTTGGCTATTATAAGAAAGAAAAAAAAAATAGAGAAATGAATAAAGTAAAATATTCAATGAAAATATAAGTAGTACAAAAGAGTGAGCATGATTGCGAGCTATTGTCATATGAAATGGCATCAAGTCATTACATTTGGGATTCACTTTCCTCAAGATGTGTTGACTTCTATAAAATAAAATAAAATAAAATAAAATAAAATAAATTCAAGAAAAGAAAAGAAAAGAGCGAGAATGATTCAAAAATTGTAAAAAGATAAACAAACAATAAAGGAGCTGCTCTCTGAAATAAACGAATTGTTGAAAGTCTTAATTCCAATAAATATGAAGCCATAATCCACGAGTTTAACTCAGAAATTTCTAAAATAAAATCAATTAAATTAAATTAAAATAAAAGAAAAGAGTGAATTCGTTTTTCTTTTTCTTTGCACTTTTTCTTTCTTTTACTCAACATAAAAGAATGAGTTTGTTTTTCAACTTTTTATTTCTTTTAAGAAATAAAAACTTTTAACAAAAATCAAAAATCAAAAATGAAAAAAGGCAAAAAAGAAAGAACGAAAAATAAAAGTGAAATCAAAAGCAAAAAAGAGAAAGAGAAAAAAAATGAAAATCAATCAAAATCAAAAATGAAAACAAATTTATAAATCAAAATGAAAAAAAAAAAATCAAAAGAGAAAGAGAAGAAATGAAAAAGAAAAAAGAAAAAAACCGTGACACAGATAAAAAAAAAAATCGAGGGAAAAATCGGAACTGTTTCTTTTTTGTTTTGTTTGTATTAGAGTCCCATCAAACTCAAAAAGGTAAAGTGTCAAAAGAATCAGCTGTTCTTCTTGTCTCACATGTTCCTCTTGTCCCGCATGTTCTTCTTATATAAAAGGCAATCAGTTTTTTTAATAAAAGCTTTTCTAATTTTAATTCACAATGCTTTGGGATCCTGGCTCTTCCTCTTGTTTAATACTAGTTTAGTTGATCCTTGTTCTAAAGATGTAGATCCTTGAGTTGAAGCAGTAATAATTCTCTTGATTTCAATTGGTATTTTTTTTTTGAGTTTCTTTTGTTGTTTGATGTTCGCTTTCTTCCTCTTCAATAATGAAACTTTTTTATAAAAAAAAGATATAGAGTTCCGTCTTTGAAAAGCTTGAGATCCTTAGTTCTTCATTTAATTTCCAAATGGAGGAGTTTAAACATCACCTCTTTTTGTAGCTTTGAAAGTCCAAGTCTCTTGAAATGAATTTTTAGTTCTTCAGCCCTAAATGGCTGAATTTCATGCACGACTTTATTGCCGTCTTGCCTTACACTGGCTAAAGCGAGCCTTTCCTCTTCTGTGATTTTGAGGTTTTTCTCTTTAACGACTTCTCTTCCCATAGCATGATAATGGAAGCAAGTTCAAAAGCACTTCTTCTTCTTCTTCCTTGATGATTCTCCTTGTGGAGCTTAATTTCCTTGGCCGGGAATGGTTCAATTTCGTGTTTCGCCAATGTAAGTTTTTCTTCCTTTTTGATTGGAATATTTTTTTGATAGATTTTTTGTTCTATGGTTTTCACAACCTCTCTCAATACGCCCTGGGAGTAATATTTTCTGACCAGGTTTTTTTTTTTTTGTTTTTTTTTCAACATAAAATTTTTTAAAATCTTGAAAAAAATAAAATGAAAATAAAAAGGTACATTTTCTCTTGCCATCATTTTCATGCATACAATGTTTAAAGTTCCTTTGAGTTGTCTTTCTTTGTCTCTATCTAACTTGTTGATTGAACTACTTAACAATTTTTGCTGGTTGAAGACTTTCAAAAAAATGTGTAATTGTTATAATAATAAACATCCAAAAAAGAAAAACTTTTTTTTTTTCGAATTTTATCAAGAAAGAAAAACAATTTGTTACAAACTTGGTTCAATTTTACGAACAAGAAAGAAATTTTGAACTGTGCTTTGAATGTTAGCCATTTGAAAAGATTGAAAGCCAGCCTGAGAACAAAGTTCCTTTGCAATTTTTGGACCCATCAAAGCTCCATAACCTGGTCCACTTTTGAAATAATAATAAGAAAAAGAAACAAAATTAGAAGAAGAATAGACAAGAAAAAAGAGAAAAGAAAGAAAAGAAAGAAAAAATATACTTGTTTGATAAACTAACACTCATACAATACATTGTTGAAATTGAATACATTAGGGCCGTACTTTTTTTAAAATCAATAAATAAATAAAAAAGAAGAATTGACTTCAAAAAATTTTTTTTCAAAAAAAAAAAAAATTACTTGTCTTTCAAATTTTCTTCCAGAGAATCTTTAGCTTTTGGTTCCATCATTAAGTAAATTCCTGATTGTTTTAAAGCTACGATGTTGTTTTTTTTTTTTAAAAAAAAAAAAAAGTTTAAAAAAAATCAGTTTTAAAAAAGAAAAAAAGATAAAATCACCTTGATAAATTGATTTTAATACTTCCACAGGTTTTGAAAGATCATGAATGACATCAAAAGTTGTAATGAAATCAAATTCATCAAGAGTAGAAAGATATTGTGCATCTTTAGCCTCAAATCTAATGTTATCCAATCCTATATTCCATACATAAAACAATTAAAAATTTTGTAATTTTTTTTTTTTTAAAAAAAAAAGTGGTACCTTGAGCATCAATTCTTGCATGAGCAATTGAATTTTCACTAAGGTCTAATCCAAGAAATTTAGAATTTGGGAAAGCTTTAAAAGGTTGTTTTTTTTTTTGTTTTTTTTTTTTTTTTTTTTTTTTTTGTTTTTTTTTTCTGAATGTGATTGAAATTTGGAAAGAAAGAAAAAAACCTTTTGCCATTGCAATGAGGGCAACACCATGACCACAACCAATATCTGCAACATTAATTCCTTTTTCGAATTTCTCTTTTAAACCAGGAATTGAAGGAATCCACTTTTGAACAAGGAAGCCTTTAAAAGAAGGAGAAGTTAATCTATTATTTCCACATCCATCATGATCATAGACTGAATATGGAACTCCTCCTCCATGTTTCATCTTTTTTTTTAAAATAAAAAAAATAAAAGAAGAAGTTGTTTCAAAGATTAATAAGAAAAATAGATATATATTGCAAATTTCAAATATTACAGCATTAGCAACTTGAGGAAGTGATTTGGACATCATTTCAAAAATATCAGTATATCCAATCAAACAAAATGGATTATTTTCATCTGATAAACATGTTGCAAACTTTTAATTTTTTTTTTCAAATGAGAATAGAATAATGGGATTTTTTTATTTTAAAAAAAAGAAAAAATCAAACCGAGTCTGGAAGATGAAAAGTTTTATTTTCTGAATCATAAATAGTGATCCCAGCAGCAGATAAGCAGGATAAAACTTCGAGAATATATCTTTCTTGGAGACTACAAAAAGTCACAAAAATTTCAAAATTGGTCAAATTTCAAAAGAAAAAAAAGAAAAATAATACGAAGATTTACTTGCAATCTCAGAAACAGTTAATGGTCCTTGTTTTGCCATACATTTGAATAATCCAGTTTTATCAGCCAAGGCAATAATTTGAAATATTGCAGCTCCTAAAAAATGATATATTATTTAGTAAAATCTAAATAATTCTTAATTGTCTATTAATCAAACTTAAGTTTCATATTTGGATCAATTAAACATCAAATAATGTATCAACAATGACCCCAAGAAATAAAATAAACAAAAAATCAAACATATCCATCAAAAATCAAAGGTTTGTTTGTGTAAGAAAAAAGAAATTGATTACCTTGAGCATAGTTCACAATGGTTCCAGCAGCACTTCGCAAATCCATTGACAAGACAAGATTTCTTAATTTAAAAATCAAAAAACAAAAAAATTCGAAAAAAAAAAAAAAAAACAACTAAATTCCGCCATGTTTGTAATAATAAAAAGAAGAAAAAAAACATGGCTGCTTTGTTAGTGTCGATGTCTCTTATTAAGAGGGCAGCGGCTCCCTCTCTTCTCCCTTCCTCTTCTTATTTGGCCTTCAGATCATTCGGATCTCTCTTTGCTCCAACTAGAGCTTACTCAACTGATCCTGAGGCTAATAAAATTGTTACTGTCACAGAAGGTGCCCTCGCTGAAACAAAAGTAATTTCTTTTTTTTTTTTTTTTTTTTTTTTTTTTTTTTTTTTTTTCTTTTTTTTTTTTTTTTTTTTTTTTTTTTTTTTTTTCTTTTTTCCCACTTTTTTATTATTAAATTTATTATTACTGATTGTTTTTTCAATTTTGAATGATTGATATGATGTCTTTTCCTTTTTGTTGATTCTAATTGACCTTTTTTTCCATCTGCACATTAATTTCATTTATTCATTTCTTTATTCATTAATTAATTTCTTTTATTTTTTTATTTTTTATTTTTTTTTCTTTTCGTAATAAACAGGAAGCTCCAGTTTCTCTTCGTAGAAAAGTCACAATCTTTCAAGCAACAAAAATTGCAACACAACAAGGATCATTTCAAACCAGAACTTGGAGAATTCAAGTTGATACACAACCAAGATGGGAAAATCCTTTAATGGGATGGGTTTCCTCGTATTATTTTATTTTTTCTTTCTTTTTTCTTTCTTTTTTCTCTTTTGAACCTTTTTTCTTTCTTTTCTCTTTTTTCTGATTTTAGTGCTGATCCATTACAAGCTATTGATCTTCATTTGAGATTTAGTACAAAAGAAGATGCAATTCGTTTTGCCGAAAGAAACAATATGGATTATACAATTGTTGCTACAAACAAAACCAAATTGTCTGTTACAAAAAGATATGCTGATAATTTTAAATATCAACCCAAAAAACTTCGTTTAGTTCACACTAAATAAAAATATAAAATATAATAAAATAAATAAATAAATAAATAAATCAGAAATCAGAAATCGTTTATTTCTATTTATTTATTATCCTATTTTTTATCCTCTATATCCTCTGGCTTGATTTAAAATAGGTTGTAATTGTTCTGTAATAATTGGATGATCAGGTCCATGAGTAATTGACAAAATTTGAAAGCTTTCCTTTAAATTTGAAAGAGTTTTTTCTCTATCTTCGAAAAACCAATAGAGTTTTGCATTCATCAAGGACTGGATTCCTAATTTAATTGATTAAATTGATTGAGGAGAAAAGTTTAAAAATAAGATGGATAAGTTTACCTCTTATTGGATGTAGAGGATATAAAGAATATGAATTTACAATTTGCTCACCATACTTATTACATGCTTTAAACTCTCCGAGGTTCAAATTAACTTCATATAATTGTGTTAAGGTCGCTATCACTGCAAAATCTGTGGATCTTAAGAGTTTTTGTTGAGATGCAAGAACTTTTTCAAAAATTTCTTTTGCTTCTTTATATTTTTTTTCCTAAAGTTTAAATTAAATGATGAGTTTCTTTTTTTCCATTTATACAAAAATCTTACTTCATCCATCTTTTTAAGTCCTTGATTGAATGAGGTTTGGAATGATTCTAATTGATTCATAATTTCATCAACCGACAAATTAATAAATTTCTGACAACATTCGCATTGATATTTATCTTTTTTTTTTTTCAAAAAAAAAGTAAGTTTAGAAATAAATAAATAAATAAATAAATAAATAAATAAATAAATAAATAAATAAATAAATAAATAAAAGTTTTTACTTTCAAGAAACTTCAAAGTTGGAGTTAATTTATTTTGAGTGGGACAAGTAAGGCGAAAGAGAAGATCATCATTCTAATTATTTTTATTATTTTATTATTTTATTATTTTATTATTTTATTATAAAAAAGAAATGAAAAAGAAAAAGAAATACCTGAGGATTTAATTTACATGCATCACATTGACAATCAAAAAAATATCTTTCCTTTAATTCTAATTTTCTAAGTTGAGTTGGTTTTAAGATATCAATATATGAAATTGTTAACTCTTGATTTGGTTCAATATTTCTTAGAGATCTTAATAAAATTTTCTCATTTTGAAAAACTGTAATACAATTTGGATTACAAGAATGATTAACAAGTGAAAGTAGAGGATAGATTCCAATTCCAATTTCAGATAATGTTTCATCACAAATTGAGAAACTATTACAATTAATCTAAAGGGATATTTTTTTTATTTTTCAAAGAGAAAGTTGCTGATTAAAGTTTATTTTTTTCAAAAAAAAAAAAAGAAAAGAAAAAGAAAATTACTTTACAAAAAAATTCAATTAATTGATTTGGATTAGAAAATAAAGATTGATCAACAAGATTTCTCAATACAAGAGCAAATTGTCCAAACTTTTCAATCGTTTCTTGAGGAAAATCATTTCTATCTACAAAGGAAACATTAGATTAGAAATCAAACAATCAATCAAAGAAAGATCCAAATTAAAAAAAGATGTGATACGTGACTCCAATGAATTGAATTCTTTCTAATAATATTCCAATTAGTAATCCTATTTCACTCATCAATTTGAAATAAAAAGAAACAAAAAGAAATAATTAAAATTTACAGAAGAGGATGAATCTTGTGATAACTTTCGAATCAATCTTGCAGCTAAACGAATTGTTGCAATTGGAACTCTTTGATGTTGTTTCATGAGATTACATTCTTCTTTATGTAAAGTCCAATCTGATTTCTTTTTAAAGTTTAAAAGTTATACTTTGTTCAATACTTAAATTCTAATTAATTGATGAATGAGTGAATGAATTACTTGACAATTCACAGAACAATAGTAAACTAATGAACATCCTGAACATTTCTTCTTCTTCCTTCTCTCCAAGTCAAACTCTGAGAAGCAGGAACCACATCTTGTTTCAACAAAGCGATCCTTTAATACAGACACAAGAGGAGATTGCTTCAATATAGTCTTTCCTTGTTCAATCCTCTCTCTTGTTAACAATCCTCTTCCTTTCTCTTCACTCTCAAATACTTCAACTCCTAACATCTTTTTATAATTTTTTATAATTTTTTATAAATTTCTATTCCATCAACAAGCAGATTCCTAATAGATTCCTAATAAATTCCTAATAGATTTCGATTTCTTTTATATCAAATATGTTTACAAAGAGAATTGATGCAATGATACAATACATTGATTACAATTTCAAAGATAATTTTCAATTGAAAGAGAAAAGAAATTATTGGATTATGATGAATTTATTTGAATTTAATACTTTTGATATCTTGAATAACTTGATATCAACAATCTCAAACAAAGTTTGGAAAAAATACTAAAACAATAAATTTATTATTCAGATTATCATAGAAGCTCTAGCTTGAGGAAACTTTTGTTCCTTCTGTAGTAAGCGTTCTCAGGTATTTGAGTTTGAAAAACAAAAAATAGAAAAGAAATCAAATAGTATTTATTAGATGGAGCAACGACTTCTCGATGTCTGTGAAAAGGGAGATATTGTAGAGCTTCAACAACTCCTCGACAATCCAAATATTAGCTTCAATTATCAATATAAAGAGAATTACGATCGAACACCTCTTCATATTGCTTGTGAAAAAGGACATATTGAAGTTGTGAAGTTATTATTAAATGATGAAAGAGTTGATATCAATAAAGCAAATAAGTATCATCAAACACCTTTTCTAATTGCTTGTTGGAAAGGACATAATGAAATAATGAAGTTATTATTAAATGATAATAGAATGGATGTCAATAAAGCAAATAAATATAATCGTCCACCTTTATATATTGCTTGTTATAATGGACATATTGATATTGTGAAATTACTATTAAATGATAATAGAGTTGATATTAATAAAGCGGATAAAGATGGTGCAACACCATTTCTAATTGCTTGTTCTCAAGGACAAATCGAAATTGTAAAATTATTATTAAATGATGTTAGAGTTGATGTAAATAGAACAGTAAGTGGGGAAAATTTTGATAAGGGGGAAAATTACGAAGAAGCAACATCTTTTTGGATTGTTTGTAGATGGGGAGAGATTGAAGTAGTGAAATTATTATTAAATGATCAAAGAGTTGATGTCAATAAAGCAAACAATCCTGGTAAAACACCTTTTTATATTGCTTGCCAAAATGGACATATTGAAATTGTAAAATATATTTTAGCAAGTGGAAGAGAAATAGATATCAATAAAATAAATATTAATGGAAATACTGCGCTTGATTGTGCAAGAGAGGGAAAAGATGATATTTTAGAATTAATTGAATCATTTGAAAGAAACCCAGATAAAACAAGAATAAAATTAAGAATACAACTTGGTTTAGCTGGTAATATTTCATTTTTCCATTTTTATTCCTTTTCATTTTATATTTGCTAATGTTACTATTATTTTTCAAGATGTTGATGCTGCTAACATATTTATGCTTGCAGTTCTTCTTTCGGACGACTATCTTAATTTTCAAAGTAATTTAAAAACAAAATCAAGATAATTGTCTGACATTCATGAAGTAGACATTTTCAATTTCATGAGTCATTCTTTTTGCTTTACAAAAAAAAAAAGGAATTGATTTCCGTCTTGAAATAAATAATAACTTCAATTTTATTTCAACCCCTTTAAAAAATTATTGTTCTATTTCATGTTCATGTTCTAAACTTTGAATCCAAACAAACAAACAAAATTGACTTTGATTTTGAGAACAATTTTTGGGGAATGGAAACACTCCCCATTATAAATCAAGTTAATTAATTGAATTTGAAATTGTTAAATTGAATCCTTAATGTTTTTTATAAAAAGAAAGCAAGGGTTTTTATTTTGTTATTACATTATCAAAGACTTCCCCATTTACAGAACCTCCTCTCATTGATTTTAATACATATTGTTCAAATGTTGAACGATTTGTTCTAAGAACGTTGGCTGCTTCATTGTTTAATGGATCATCTGGATTTGGTTCCTTTATTTATTTTTTTAAAAAAATTGTTTTTTAAAAAAATTCAAGATTCAATATGAAGAATGAGGAAATAGGGACTTTAAAAATCTTTAAAAAAAACAAAGAAAGTAAAGTAAAAAAAATTACCAAAAATAAATATTGTAAACCATAAATTACAGCTTGAATAGTGAGAACTGGTTTCCATTCTTCTCTTAAAATGTTCAAACAAACTGCGCCAGCTGTATCAATATTTGGGTGATAGATTTTATTTAAGCATCGAATTTTTGGTGCTTCATGAGGATAATTATCTGAAATAGAGAATGAAAAACGGAAGGTTCCTCCTTTATACATTCCTATTATTATTATATTTTCATTTAGATAGTTTTTTTTTTTTTTTTTTTTTCAAATACATATCAAAACTATTATGAATTTTCTATTTTATTTTTTAAAAAAATATATAAGGGACAAACCTTCATCAGGAGAGATACTCAAATAGAAGTTTAAGAGATCATCATCATTAGGGAACTCTGTCTTACATGTTTTAGGAAGAACAAGTTCAGAAAGATCTAATATTCAAAAAAAAAAAAAAAATTAAAAATGAAATTGAAAAAAATATAATAGAATAGAATATTCAAAATAAAAGTAAATTTAAAGAAGAAATTGAATGTTTTATAAATAAAATATAAAAAAAAAAAAAAACCTTTTTGAACTCTAATCTGGGCTGCCTTTGGCTTCTTTTTATTTCCTTGCTCTTGAGAAAGCTTTTGTTCTTGTTTCAATGTGAAAAACTTGATCATCTTTACCTATTTTTTTAAAAAAAAAAAATTAAATAAAATTAAATAAAATTTGATAAATTATGAGAATGAATTAATCAATTCTTTTCAAAAAATCAAGAAAAATCAATGATTTTTTGTAAAAATTTAAACGATTTTTTGATTATTTCATCTCCCATTTCTCATTAAATTTCTCTCTTTTATAATCATAAAAAAAACTCATTTCCCTCATTTAACTCAAAAAACAAAAAATAAATATGATATTTCGACTTTAAAAATACTCAAACGATATAGTGAAACCTCTTTTCTTAATTGAACAAAGAGAATCAATACAGTTAATTAATAATAAATAAGAGAATAAGAAAGAGAATAAGAAAGAGAATAAGAAGAGAAAAGAGAACTATCAGAACTAAAATTTTGTTTTTTTTTTTTTTTTTTTTTTTTTTTTTTGATGACTCGAATTTCGGGAATAAAAAAATCACTCTTTTGTAACAATTTTCGATTTGCTCATGATTTATTACATTATTGCAATAAACCTCTTCTTTTCAAATAAATCAAACTAATAAAAAATTGTTTGAGTGAGATTCTTTGTAGAAATTTAATGATCTTTGCTTTGCTTTGGTTTGCTCTATTGCAATCATAAAAATGTTTTAAAAAAAAATTTTGAACTTGCTTGAACTTTTGATTTTGAACCTTTGTTGAGATAAAATCAATAAAATCGATAAAACGAAACGAATGTTTCGAACCCAAAAAAAGAATTTGAAAAAAAAAAATCAAATTAAATAAAATAAACTCAATTTCGATGTGGTTTGAACTATTGCAACTGATCAGTTTTTGAATTCGAAAGAAAATGATAATGAGAATAACAAAAACTTTCAAAAAAAAAAAAAAGAAATTCGAGAACGGCAGGATTCGAACCTGCAATCTCTTGATCCGTAGTCAAGCGCCTTATCCGTTGGGCCACGCTCCCATTATTTTTCTTGTTTGATTTCCAGCAAAAAACTCTGTTTCAACAAAACCCCAAGCAAAAATAAAAAAAAAAAAAAATAAAAAAAAACAAAAAAAAAAAAAAAAATTAAAAAAAAAAAAAAAAAAAGAAAAAAAAAAAAAAAAAAAAAAAAATAAAAAAAAACAAAAAAAAAATGGCGGAACGGAAACGAGATTTTTTTCATGTGTGATTGATTCTTTGAGCAACATACTCACTAACAAAAGCAGATTTCTTCTCAATCGGACTCACATCTTTGCTCTTGTCAGAAGTGGCGTTCTTTTGGTAATTGTTATTTTATTCATTTCTTTATTTTTGAATTTATTACTCTTATTTTCCAAATTTTACGACAAATAAAATAAAATAAAATAAAGAAACAATTTTGCCCATCAAGTATCAGAATATTCACTTTATGAAGGAGAATGTATGAAATCATGTCTGATGATTTCACTTCCAAGGTTGTGCACCAGAAGGAAGTTTTCTGAGCTTTTTTCAACAGAATATTAGAATTATCTCATCTTTGGTCAGGGTAAAAACCAACGTGTAGAACCAGCATAATAATATTTTTCTTCAAGGACTGTTGTAAAATTGCAGGTCTCGATTGTAAATTTGAGCCCAATTTGAGACTGACTTGGAATCCACTTATTTCTCTCACAAGGTACTTTTTCTTTTTTTTGAAAAAAAAAAAGGCTTTTATTCACCTTTTTACAAATAAGAGGAAAAAAAAAAAAAAAAAAAAAAAAAAACAAAAAAAAAATAAAGAAGAAAATAAAAA
>Ga0209960_1003929_pt1 | contig 12030 bp, 13 predicted proteins | sample ThiBiot_500_plan_2_FD_183947 | JGI IMG/M metagenome (GOLD analysis project Ga0209960, IMG submission 183947) | Wastewater bioreactor microbial communities from Cape Town, South Africa - Thiocy_expt_500_plan (SPAdes) | ecosystem: Engineered > Bioreactor > Thiocyanate-remediating >... | reverse complement strand
TAATTGAAGTAAAAAAAGAAAACAAAGTAAAAAAAGAAAACAAAGTAAAAAAAAAAAAAGAAGAAGAAGAATTACCATTAATTTTAATGCCTTCCTTCGAACACCTTTTTTGTCTTGAATATCAACTGGAGGTTCTTGTAATAAATCATAACAATGTTCATTATAAACTTCTGCATATGAAATCCAAATTGCATACTCTGCATTTTCATCAATTCCAAGCACTAAATCAAAATAAATAAATAAATAAATAAATAAATAATGAACTGAATCAGAGAAGAAGAAAAAAAAAAAAGAAAAAGGAAATAGAAATTACTTGGAGGTTCTTCAAATTCTGGTACTTGAAGATTTTCATTTGATTCGACCATATATCTTGGTGTTGGAGGCTCTTCCTTTTTTTGACTCTTTGAAGGAGTGAATGGGGTGTTTCTAACTGGTTCAAAAAAAACATCTCTTCCTTCACTTTCTAATGCAGTGCTAAGGTCATAAGCAATAACTTCATCATATCCTGTAGGTTTTAACTAAGAGTTTTTTTGTTGATTAGTTACTTGAAATAAAATCAATTCAAAAATTAAATACCATTGATTTTGATTGATGATCTTGGGTGTTTATGAAAAGGGAATTTAGAATTCGAACTGTAAGACCCTCAATTGTATAAGTTTTTCCACTTCCTGTTTCACCATATGAAAACAAAAGAGTATTCTAAAATTTTATTAATCAATTAATTAATCTCAAGATGAAAAAAGAAAACGAACTTTGCCATTTAATGTATCAACAAGTAATGGAACTCCAATTGAATGAAAAATTCTTTCTTGGGTTGAAGTTTCGCCAAAAACAGTTGTAAATTCATATCTTGAATCAACTTTTCCTTTATTTTTAAAAAATTTTGATGTCTATTGAATTAAATAAGGAAGAAGTTAGTTTTAAGTTGATTCATTTTTGAAAAAACAAAAAAGAAAAAGAAAAAATACTTCTGGTGGAGCTAAAATAATTGCATTCTCATTATCTAATCTAATAGCATTATGTTGGCCTTTTAAACTTCTTTCAGCATCAGCCATGGGACGAATACGCAAATAAACCTATCAATAAGAAAGTATTAGAGAAAGTCTTGATTCTAAAAAGATTATTAAGTGAAGATTACTAAAATAGGTTCTCTTCCTTGTTCTTCTTCTTTTACATCTCTTCCTTTTTTAAAGAGTTTACTTGGTGATGGACCTTTAAATGTCAGTGCTTTTCTGATATTTCTATTATTTTAAAATAATAAATATAAATAAATCAGTTAATGAAGTCGAAGAGTGTTGAATATGTGAATCAACAAGAAGGGAAAATCAACCTAACAGCAATATCAGGTGTTTCACTTCCTTTCCCTATTAAATTTCGGGCACCAGCTACATTTGGTGAACTATAACTTTGAAAAGAAAGAAAAAGTTTATCTTAATATTAAAGAAATCTTTGAATTAGAAGTAGAATCGAAATGGAATAAGAATTTAGAAAATATGAAAGAAATTTTCAAAAAAAAAAAAAAAAAAAAAAAAAAATTTTTTTTTTTAAATTTTTAATGTTTTTTTTTTTTTTTTTTTTTTTTTTCAATGACAGTTATTCGCCTTCTAAAATCTTTTATTTTTTATTGAACTAAAATAACTCAACTATTGAAATCAAAAATTTAAAGTATTTGTCAAGAAGGAAAGAAAACTTTATTGTAATTTTTACAGTTGTATTGTTGTTGTTTCCAGTTCTTAAGAACGAAAGTTGTCCTTTGAATCAGATTTTGTGAAAAAAACCGTTAAAAAAAGAGGCATAGATTACAATCTTTGAAATTCACAGAGTTTCTGAATGTTTTAACCTGTAAGCTTACTATCAGTGCATAATAAAGTGTCTCATTTCAATGAAATAAGAACAATAAGGTGTTCTGAATCAATGAATCAATGATTCATTGTAGTATATTGCTTTTGTTTCAAAAAAAAAAAAAAAACAAAAAAAAGCACGTGGAAAACCTCGAGGTTTGTTTGATTGTCTCTTTCCTGCTTTTTTTCACCAAAGTTGAACCCATTCATTTATCGTTATATACTTTCAAAAAACAATTCATTCAACAATACTTGATAATTCTTTTTATTGTTGCTATTGTTCAAATAATTCAATATTTTATTTTTATTTTTCGAAAAACTTTCTTAATTTTGTTGAAAAAAGTTTGTTTTGCTTTCCGGTTGACCCTTCTCCTGTTTCATTGCACCCAATTTTGAATTTTCTGTTCTTGAGTTTCTATTTTCTTCTCTAACAATAATAATAATAATAATTAGATAGAGGTTTATTTATTCTTTTGAGGGAAGGTTTTAGAGTTGGAGGAAAGTTTTGAAGATGAGTATTGAAATTCAAAATGAAAGGAGGATTCAGTTGTCCTCACATACACAAAATTTAATTGCTGGAACTTTTGCAGGAATGGCACAAACATTTACTGGTCATCCATTTGATACAATTAAAGTATGTTTTTCTTTTTTAAAAAAAAATAAATGAAAACAAAAACAAAAACAAAAACAAACAAAAACAAAACAAAATTGAGAAAAATTCAATATTCTTTTCTTTTTTTTTAAAAAAAAAAAGGTCAGAATGCAAACACATGAATACAAAAATACAATGGATTGTTTAAGACAAACTATGAAAGGAGAAGGATTCTTAGCATTATATAAGGGAATGAGTTCTCCATTAATTGCATCAACACTTTTCACATCAATTATGTTTGGTTCTTATGAATCTTTTCGACAATATTTTTGTAGAGATCCAAATCATAAATTTACATTTGTTGAATTTACTATTTCTTGTTGTGCAACTGGCTTTATAGAGACATTATTGTATACACCTTTTGAACATTTGAAAATTAAATTACAAACACAATATGATCAAAGTAAGATCTTTTTCTTTTTCTTTTTTTCTTTTTCTTTTTTCTATTTAATTTAATAAGAAAATAAAAATAAAATATACCAATCAAAAATTAAATAAGAAAATCTATTTAATTTGAGATTCCATTACAATCAATCAATCAGAAAATAAAAATAATAAATAAATTAAATTAGGACAATCTTTAGTAAGATTAACAAAGGATATTGTTCGTCAAACTGGATTTTTATCATTATTTAGAGGATTTACAGCTGAGTTAATGAGAGAATGTCCAGGAAATATGGCATATTTTGGTACTTATGGAATATTGAGAGAGTTCATCAAACCTTATGAAGAAAGAAAACAATTAAGTGAAAAAAGTGGAGTTTTTTTAGCAGGTGGTTTTGCTGGGGTAGCTTATTGGGGACTAATCTTTCCATTTGATACAATCAAATCTAGACTTCAAGCTGATTCAATTCAAACACCAAAATATCATGGACTTGTTCATTGTATTAAACTTTCTTATAAAGAAATTGGAATCACTGGATTATTTAGAGGAGTATCTCCATGTTTAGTTCGAGCTTTCCCTGTGAATGCTGCTTCTTTCCTTGCTTTTGAACATGTTAAACAATTCTTAGAGAAGATGTAATTATATTATTATGAAAAAAAATACCAACATTTTGAAAATTAAAATCAAACCAAGAATACTTTTTTATCTTTTTTTTTTTGAGTTAAATTATTCAAAAATCTGAATCCTGTAAGAACAGAGATAATTACAATCGAGTGGAATCATGAAAGATAGATTTGAAGAAAGAAAGAAAAAAATTGTAATTGTCTTTTTTGAATCTTTTTCCTTTTTAATTAAAGCTATAAAACAATAAGTGACATTTGATGTTGTTTTATTATTTTCTCCAACTTAATCAAAAAGTCCGAATCCCATTTCTTCGTCAGATTCTTCTTTTTCTTCCTTCTTTTCTTCTTTCTTTTCTTCTTTGGCTGGGGCAGATCCAGAAGCTGGAGCGGAACCAGATGAAGCTGGGGCAGCTGAAGCTGATCCAAAGGAAGTGAAGAAAGATTTCAAGTCAGCTCCTTTCAAAGCTTTGGCAAAGATGCTAGCCCAAATTGGTTCAACATCTTTAACTTTGGCAGCTGTGAGGATGGCAGTGAGTTTTTCAGCCTACAAGTAATGTTGAAGAAAAAAGAAGAAATAGTTCTTAAGTATTGTCACATATAATTATCTCCAAATTATAATTAATGAATAATCATTTCCAACAAACAAAATTGATACAATTCATAATTTTTGAAGGGTTTGAATTGCTTTTTATAAAAGTAATAAATAAATAAAAAAATGAAAAAGTACGGTGATTTCAATGTCATCATCATAAAGGATGAGAGAAGCATAAGCACAAGCAAGTTCTGGGTTGGACATTGTTGATTCTATTAAAGAATAAAGTTGGGATTAGTAAAAGAGGAAAGGATGGTTGGTTGGATGGAGGATAGATATAAAAAATGGGATGAAAAAACTCATTGAACTTTATTCAAACTATTTAATGATGTAAATAAAGTAAAGAATGTTTTACATGAGTTTCTTGAGAAATATATAAAAGAGATTTGCAGATGCTTCAGCCAATGACTTTAAACGCGATGCGTACAAAGGGGAGTAAGCTTCTGATGCTTTAAATAAGAGAAAAAAAAAAAGGAAAAAAAGAAAAAAAAAAAAAAAAAATCAGAAAAAAAAAATCAAAAAAAACATGGCCAACTGATGTGCTAACTATTGCATAATTCATTATTGCTCTCTTTACATTGCACAACATAATGAATTACTATTGCATAATCATTATTGCTCTCTTTACATTGATGATTAGGTGTTGAATTGAATATTTTGGTGGATCTAGAGTAGATTTTAATCGATTGGTGATGATCTGAGGATTCGAATGGTATAATTTTGGTCAAGATTGGAGGATTTTTTAATTAGAAAGTGGAATGAAAAAGACAATTAGAGATCTTGGAAATTTTAGAGATTTTAGTTTGGATTAATTGTTGGATGTATGGAGGTTAATCATAATGAAGATGAAAAAAATTTCAATTTTCTGTTGTTAATTTCCAATCCCAAATTGACTTGAAATTGCAAAGTTAATAGATTCTGGAGAATTTTTAATGATTAAGTTGTGATTGTAATTGTCAAATTTTTGGTTGTTGATTTTTCAAAATGGATGTATAAACTTTAAATGGACATCAAATAGCTAAAAATTCAAATTTCATTAAATGTAAATTAATTCACAATTAATAAATAGATTACATTTTATTATTCGGAATGGAGAAACAAAATAAACAATTATTGACGGAATCATCTCGTTATGCTACAGCAGCTGTAAAATATGATTCAAGTGGTGATCATGAAAGAGCATTTGAATTCTATTTGATGACCGTTCAATTATTATCAATCTGTATCTCAAATGAAACGAATCCAAAAACTAAACAAGCTCTTGCAAATCGAGCAAATGAATATTTATTAAGAGCTGAACAAATAAAGGAAAAATTAAGGTTCATTCAAAAATTTTCAAAAGTCAATTTCAATTTTAACTTTTTATGTCATAAAGGAACCAACCTAAACATCCTCAAAAACCCAAAGAAACCTCTAATAGTCAACATGTTCCTCCTCAAAATGAAATGAAACAAACCAATAAAGTGGATTCCTCTACAACCCCTACTGAGAATGAATCAACACTAACCGATTCTTTAAAATCTGCTGCTACAACAGGAGCAATTGCTCTAAAAGTTTTATTTATTTTTATTTTAAAAACAACAAATTAACTCTTTTATTTATTTTAATTTTTTATTTTTATTTTTTATTTTTTATTTTTTACCTTTTTTTAAAAAAAACAAATTAACTTTTATATTTTAATTTCAAAAAGGAATCAGGAGTTCATATCTACATTGGAGACGGACTTAAGTATTTATATTCAAAAGCGAGAGAAATGGATGATAAATATGAATTGCATCAAAAAGGTTTTTTTATTATTAAACTTGCTTACAGATAAGAACTCAAACTTTTCTTTTTCTTTTCGAAAATATTGCAGCTTTAGCTGCTGCAAAAACAGGATTCGAAAAAGCTAGAGAGATTGATAAAGAATATCAAATCCATCAAAAAGTTGGACAAGGGATATCATCAGGGTTTCTTTCTTTTTTCCTCTTCCCTTTTTTTTTTTTCTTTTCTTTGTTCTAAACTTCCTTTTATCAAAAATTTATAAATAATTAATCTAGTTTTAATATTGTGACTTCTGCAACTAAAGCTTATATTGATGCAGACGTTCCCCAGAAAAATCTTCCTAGTAATAGACAAAACCAAGAGTCAAATCCAAATTCAAATGAAAATAAGAAGGAATGAGAGTGTATTTAACAAAATTGTATTCTATTTTTAATGTTTGATAATGTACAATTAAAATTTCCAATCAAATGGTTGGAAAATAACTTGTTCTGGTTGTTCACTTTGTACAATAATTTTTAGATTTATAATTGGAGTATTATTTAACTGGATCAGTGCAACGCCATTTCTAAATTTTGAAACTGTTTTCAATTTGTTCTTATCTGTGATTTCAAGGTTAGCAAAACGAAGGATTTTATTTGGACTCCGAAAAGTTCCTGTTCTAATTGTTACTTCTTGAGCAAGAAATTCCTCTTCAAAATCAATTTCAATAAAATCCTCCTTTTTTACACCCTGACAACCCCAAAACATTAACTCTTTCCCCAAACTTGAAAACATATACTCGGGCCAAAAGCGTTCTATAAATTAAAGCAAAAGAAAAATGAAATGAAAGGAAGAAAAATAAAATATTAAATAGATAAATAGATAAGTAAACTATACCACAAGGAATAATATTTGTCATAATTTGAGCATTTTGAGATAGCAATGGAATAATGTCAAAGTAATGAAGATCTTGATCAGTTTTTCTAATCCAAACAAATTTAGGAGTTGTTGATTGTGAATTCATATTTTCATTTCCATTATTTTCCAAATTAAAGCCATCCTTTTCAATTTTTACAAAAAGGTTAGAATTGAACACCTTTGTGATTATTCCTTGTGAATATGAAGGAGACTTGCTCGATTTAAAATAGATTCTTGAATTTGAAATGTTCATTTTTTCATAAGATGACTTTTCCTCCAGAATTTCTTGGAAGTTTGGACATCCAAATTCCTAAAGATCAATTTGAATAATTAAAATAAAGTAAAATACAATACAATAAATAAAAAGAATCTTTGAGAATACCTGAGTTGGTTTCTCGGTTGTACTGTTTGCCCAAGTCCCAGTCCTTTCATGTGGAATATGTACCATCCGATTTTCTCTTTTTAATCTTAAAATTGAGAAAAAAGAGAAAGAAGAAAAAAAAAGAAAGAAAGAAAGAAAGAAAGAAACCGAAATCTAGCAACATTTGCAAAGGAATGACGAATTCTAAAAAAGAAATCAGTATCTTCCCAGCCTAGAGAGTTAATATCTTGTCAAAATTTTTTTCTTTAATTTTCTCAAAAAAAAAAAAATCAAAAAAATACCATGTCTTTGTTTGAATGTATCAATATCATACCCTCCAACACGATTAATATCAGATATAAATCTTCATAAAAGAATAATAAATCACTCAAATAAATAAAAAGAAAAAAAAAGAAAAAGAAAAAATAAATACGCAGATAATATTCCAGTTCCCATTGTTGCATATCCAACAGGACTATTTTGATAAATCTTTCCAGAGGAGTCATAATTTTCATAATAAACTAGATTGACATAAAGTTATTTTGTTATTTTAAAGGTGGATGATAAAATAATTACCTATTGGGGAAAATATTTGGACTCCTTTTATTGTATATTGTCGAATATTCTGAAAAATCTTTTCATCAATTTCAATGTCTACATCAAGAATGAAACCAATGGAATCTTCATCAAGTGAATTAATACAATCTTGAAGTCCCTATTACATTTGAAAAAAAAACAAAATTAAAATGAATTGAACATAAATAAATAGAAAAATACAGGTGCTTTCATAAACTCTCCTTTTCTTTGAATAATAATAACATCTAAATGATTTTGAAATGGTTCCATCAACTTGGGAATATTATAAGAATTTCCTTGATAGTCAACAATACAAACTCCAAATTCTATGAAAAAGGTTTTTTTTTAAAAAAAGATGGTTTAAGAGAAATAAAAATTCAACTTTCTCCTTTCTCAATAAATCGTTGATAGAGTTGAATTAATCTATGAAATCGTTCTTCTCGACCATAAACTGCAGTAATAAAATAAATTTTCTTCAGCTGAGTTGATTCTAAGGAATAGATTTTGTTTCTTAATTATCCTCATCAAAAAAAAAAAATTTTTTTTCTTTTTTTCTTTTTTAAAGGTACCAATATACTGAAGTTGAACATCATGAACATCATCATGAACAAAATTAAAATGATATGATATTTTTGAGGAATTTCGAAGGTAAATGTGAACTATTGATGATCCATATCGATTCCCTTTTAAAAAATCATGACTGACCTGAATTGGAAGAAGAAGAAAAATTTTCAATTCAGATTTGAATTCGATTTAGAAAACAAGAGAAAGAGGAGTAAATAACCTCAACAGTATCAACATAAATATTATCAACCTCAAGATTTTGTTCTTTTGCTAATTTCTATGATTTATGATTGTTAGAATTTTTTTTAAAAAAAATATTAAGATTTACTTGAGAAAATGAGAAAGCTTTTGAAGCAACATATCGAGCAACTCCACCTATTTATAAAATAATTAGAAAAAAAAAGAATTAAAAGAATTAAAAGAATAAAGAAAAAACCATTAGGTAAATCATATCTTGCAGGGGATCCAAAATCTCCACTAAATGGAAACATGTATGTCACCATTTCTAAAGATTCAAGAATTTGATATTGATAATATAAAGAAGCACAAAGCCACCAAGGAGTGATAGGTTCGAGAACTGGAATTTATTTTTTTATTTGATTTTTATTTGTCAAAAAGAAGTGTCTCATTTGAAGAAACACAGAAAAAAAAGGTTTTACCAGGGAAATAGAGATCTAATTCTGTTTTATCAATGCTTCCATAAGGTGAAAAGTAATCAAAACAATATTGTTGATTCGGAATCACTTTCAAGAATTCACTTCCAGTTAGTCTATAAACAATTTTAATCTTGAATAAAAATATTGTATCCGCTATTTTCTGACAATTTTGAATTTCACAAATTTCAAGAGCTTCATTTTTAAAATTAAAGAGAATAATTTGGAGACTTCTTAATCCTAACATTGATTCATTAGATCCTCCTTGAAATCTACTTTCATGAACTGGAGAAGAAAATTGAACTTTAATTTGCATTTCTCCTCTTTCATCTTTGAAAAATTTCCCAGATATTAGTTTTGGTCTTTCTAAAGTAATTATTTTTGAGTTATGAGTATTTTCAAAAGCATTAAAAAAAGAAAGAAAACCTTTGTAAGTGATGGGAAGATGAATATTTTGAGTTTCTAATCCGAAAAATGATACTTGAAGAGAAACATTTGATTTCTTTGAACTCATATTCACATTTCCTTGTTTCATCCCAATCAATTGTAAACCATCACTCAAGATAGGCGAAGATCTCGAACTTTGACATACCGCAAGTTTTTGTTTCTGAACAACTTCATTTACATTTTGGTCTTCATATACAATCAATTCACTAGGAAAGTAGATCTTTTCTAATTTCACAATAAAGTTACAATCAATGATTTAGTCATAATAAAGAAATCAAATATATATAAAAAATAAAATAAAATGAACCTGGGGTCTGAAAATCCACGAATTCAAAGTACAGCCACAACCAAAGGATTATATGAAAGAAGTTCAGAAAGAAGATGATGAGCCAAAGAGTTCTTCTTTTAAGTCTCATCCAACAAGGTGATTGATGAAATTATCCAAAGTTGATTGAGAGATATCAATTGAAAGTAATTATAATTGAGTGATTGTTGGAGTGATTGAAGTGATTGGGATAAGTGTGTTTTGTGTCAAAAATGACAGGAATCATATCACTGCAATTTGATTCTAAACTAACGAACAATCTTATTCAGGATGTGTCTTATGAAGATAAATGTTGTTGGAGATGCATCATCATTCTTTGAACGATAAATAGGTAGTCTTCAAGGCATCTCAGTTAGTTTTTTGATTCACTCATTCCTCTAACCAATTTTTTTTTTTTTTTTTTTTTTTCAGAACGAATATATAAAAGGTTGATATGGTTGATATTTTCACTTTCAAACGAGAATCAAGCTTTTTATAAGAGAATAAAATGAATGTAAATTTAAAGTAGGAAAAAAAAAAAAATTAAAGATTTCAAATTGTATTTATTGATGAACAAAAAATTATAAATTCTTTGATTTTCTGATATAAATAAATCAAAAGAAGAAGAAGAAAAAAAAATGAAAATTACAGGTAATTAATTACAAATTTTGTTTTTTGTTAAACCATCCCAGAAGTGATTCTTCTTGTGATTGATTCTTCATGTTCTCTCATTGCTACGATACTATGATCAATGATTTGGAATTGAAGTTCAAGAGGTATTGGTCCAACTGTTGATCTAGTGACATATTTTTGTAAATTATCTAAGCTGACTCGGAAACGTTGGACATGGATTTGAATTTCTTCTAATAAATGTTCATTACTAACTGTGCTTGAAATAATTTTCTCAAGAAGTGCCAATATCTCTTGTGATTTTTGGTATTGTACCTGATCTCCTAATCCAATTCGACTTAATGTTCCAGCTTGAGCTTCTAAATTTTTTCTGAACTCTGAACCCCTGGCTTGTCCTGCCAAACTTCCAATTTCTTCGAGGGCATTCTGTGTAAGTTTATTTTTTGCAAGTGCATCTATAATATCAAGAAAAAGGGATTCAATAATATCTTTTGAATCGTTGAGAGTCTTTTCAAAAATGTCTTGGCTGTAATCAAGGTCTTTTTGTGCAATCGCCTTTGGATCGAGAGTTTTGAGACTATCTTTTGCATAAATTGCTTTAAGTCTGAGATTTGCGATACAACCAACTGCTTTCGCTTGCAAAGTTGATAACTTTTCCACAAGACTTGCTGATTCATCAGAGTATTTTTTTAAACTATCAATTATTTGAGGTTGAAATTTGGCTTCTGGATGACCCTCCAAATGATATCTAAAACCATTCATTTGATGACGACCCGTGGTGACATCTTTGGCAGAAGGAAATGAAATTTTGTTCATATTTGTACTAAACTCTTTTGTAGATTCAACAATTGTTGATACTGGAGCAAAGTTTTGTTTGGGACACATTTGATCAATTCTTTGAGGCAAATATGAAAAGGAGCAAACATAAAAAAGGATAGTTTGGTGGAGGTAAATTGATCCTAGAATAGCGAGTAGAGAAAAAAATACATATGGATGTGTAATAAGTTTGATAAGTCCCAAAAAGCTAAGAATGATATCTAGATCAAAAGATGTGTTTAATAAAGATGATTTAATAAAGGAAAAAAAAAAAAGAAAAAGAAAAAAGAAAAAGAAAAAAGAAATTACTTTGAACAGCTCCAATTAATTCATTACGAACGTTATCAAAGAAATGTTGATTTCCATTCTGTTGATATTGTTGTTGTTGTTGATTAATTGGATGTTGATATTGTTGTTGTTGATGTTGTTGATGTGGTGGTGGTAGTTGATTCATTGGATGTTGGATATTCACTGGAGGTTGTTGAGGTAGGTCATGGTGCTGTGGTTGTTGTTGTTGTTGTTGTTGTTGTTGAACGAAATGCTGTTGTTGGTATTGAAATTGTGGTTGTGGGTTTTGTTGTGGAAATTGTCGTTGTTGGAATTGATAATCAACCACACGAAAGGAACCAAAATTTTGATTTAAACCTTCAAAACTTTCTTCAGCTTCAAAGCCTTGATTCCAATCTTCTTCAGCTGAGCCATTCTCTGCTTCATTCCTATCTTCTCGAGAAGGTGCTCCTGCTGGATGGTTTGGATTTGGATTTCTCTTCCCTTGTCTTCCCTTGAGTTTATTCCTTGTCATTCTTCTTCTTCTTCGATTATCTCTTGTCTTAATACTATCCTTTAGTTTGAAAACTTTGAAAGCGTCAGGTTCGGCTTATATATGTTGGAATGAACTGAGCCGAGCTGAGCTTTGTTTTTTTTT
>Ga0209960_1003927_pt1 | contig 12035 bp, 19 predicted proteins | sample ThiBiot_500_plan_2_FD_183947 | JGI IMG/M metagenome (GOLD analysis project Ga0209960, IMG submission 183947) | Wastewater bioreactor microbial communities from Cape Town, South Africa - Thiocy_expt_500_plan (SPAdes) | ecosystem: Engineered > Bioreactor > Thiocyanate-remediating >... | reverse complement strand
ATTTCTTTTTAAAAAAAAAAAAAAAAAATCTGGTGTTCGTTCAAATTTTGATTTTTGATTTTTATAAATGATTTTTGATTTTTTCAAATAGATATTCTTTTCCTGATGAATTGAGTGGCCAAAGCCAAGTTAAAACTTCAGTTGCTCGTGGGATTCGAAATAAAATTATTGAAACGTTCCCAACATTTGCTGGAAATCTTGAAGAGCTTATTCCAAAGAAATCTCCTTTAATTGTTGCAAAAAGGTTCAACGATTTCATCTTTTAAATTTAAAAAAATCAAATCAATTAATTTAAACCTAAACCTAATATTAAAAATAGTAAAGAACATTTAAATTTAATAATGATTGACAACCAAGTTCTTTTCTTTAATATTCGTGATGGACCTTATTTTCCAACTCTTCGAATACTTCATCAATGTGAGATTTTTTTTTCAAAAAAAACAACGAAAACTTAATATTGACATTTTTTTCCAAAAAAACTTCCAAAAGATCCAGATATTGTAACCAAAGTACAAGTTGATCGAGGTGCAATTAAACATGTATTATCTGGTGCAAATATAATGTGTCCTGGATTAACATCAAAAGGAGGAAATCTTCCCCCAAATATTGAAAAAGGATCTGTTGTTGTAAGATTGATAATTTTATTTTTTAGAAAAGAAAAGAAAGAAACAAATTTAAATTTAAATTATTTATTCTAATAAAGGCAATCATGGCAGAAGGAAAAAAACATGCTGTTGCTCTTGGAATTATGACAATGTCTTCTGAAGAAATGTATTATTTTTCTTTCTTTTCTTTTTCTTTTCTTTTTATTAATTTGTTTCATAAAAAAAACAAGTTTGGAGAAAAATAAAGGAATTGGAATTGAAAATATACATTGTCTTCATGATGGTTTATGGGAATGGAAAACTGAATCAACTTAGATATTGCCATTTTTTTTTTGTTATTTAGATTTCGGAACTTCAAATTTGAGTTTGTATTCCTTCAACAATTTTTTGTTTACCCAAAAATAAAATAAAATAAATCAATCAACTCAACTTCAATATTAAATGATAATGAATTTATTCTAATTATTCTAATTGTTAACAATTTTATGTGCTCAAGTTTGTGATAGCTTTATATAATTCAGGTCTTCTGGAAGCTAAATAAGGGTTTCTAAGGAAATGATCTTTATAAGTTTTCATTTCGACATGAGCTACAGCAACATCAATTTGATCTTTAGACATTCTAACAATATCTGCTCCATCTGGACCTACAATTGCAGATTGTCCACAATATTCAATTCTTGGAGTTTCAATTGTATCTTTAGCTGGTATTGAATTTGATTCATAAGGGAAATTACTATAAACAACGAAAACTTGATTTTCTTGAGCTCTTTTTTATTTTTATTTTTTTTTCAAAAAAATGATCAAGGAAATGGTATAAAATAAAATTAAAATTCAACCTTGTATTCACGAAAGCTTTAGGAATAATATCATTTGTTGGACTATCTGCTAAAGCTGTTGAAATGAGTAAAACTTCAGCTCCTTTTAAAGTCAAAACTCTTGATATTTCAGGAAACTCGAGATCAAAACAAATTAACATTCCAACTTTGAATTTATTATCTAAAAGAACAACTTTTAAATCCTCTTCTGTTCCTGGTGTAAATATTGTAGCTTCATAACTTGACCAAAGTTGACATTTTCTATAATTTAAAACCAGATCACCTTTTGAATCAAATAATGCCATTGAATTATAAACCTTAATTTGAAGAATTTTTTTAGAATTTTTTATTATGATTTTTTTTTCAAAAAAATCATTCACATTTTCACCTTCTCTTTCAGCATATGGAATTGCAATTGCAATTTGATTCTCTTTTGAAATATTTGATATTATTTTCATTGATGGTCCATCTTTTGGTTCAGAAAATTTTCTATTAACAATGAGAGATGTTATTTTTTATCTGATTTTATTTTATTTGATTTGATTTATTTACCTCAAATTTTCATGTCCAATATCATATCCACAAAGAAATAATTCAGGAAATACAATCTAATAATAAAAACAATTAGTATCTTGTATTTTGATGTTAGAAAAACAAAAGCAAAAGCACAAAAATCAGATCTTACCACATCAGCTTTGATTTTTTCAACAGTCTCCTTTATAACTTGAATATTCTTTTGAACATCTCCTCTATTACTTAAACCTTGATAAACTGCAAGAGTACATTGTTCCATTCTCTCTCAATCTCTCTACCCTATTATCATATTCATTGATTTCTTTTTTCACTTTCAATCAAATTGAAAATTCAATTTTTTGGGTCAACAAAAAACAAAGTTTTCCTTTTGTGAATTGGACATCCATTTTAACAAATCAAAACCAAATTCAAAGATTCAACAATTCAACAATTCATCAATTCAATCAATCATTTTGTTGATGAAACTTTGAAACATAGCAATAGAAAAGGTTCATAAAAGATATAACTTGACAATGAAATGGACTTAGAATGAGAAAGTTGAAGCGAAAAAAAAAAAATTTTTTTTTTTTTTTTTTTTTTTTTTTTTGGGTGTTTACTTTTCCACCTTTTTCTAATTATTTCCCATGAAAAGGTGACAAATCCGAAAATAAAAAACTTTAAAAATTTCAACTTTTCTCTTCAAGATCTTCCAAAAACCTTATAATAACTAACTTATTACTAACTTCTATTTCATCCATAAACTCTTATAACACAATAACTATAAACACTCTTACATATCTCAAAGAGTTATTTTACTATTCATACTTCTGAAATTTTTGTTTTCTATTTTTTTTTCTTTGGAATTTCAAACAAATATATTTGTTTATTATTGTTTTTGGATATTTTTACTATTCAATTAGTGATTTTGCAGGGACTCTAATATCATATAATATATAGATCTATTAGAGAGAGAGAGAGATGGATGCAGAGATAGATGAGATCAGAGCAAGAAGAGAAAGAATTGCTCAAAGAAAGAAAAGAGCTGAAGCTGGAGGTAATAAATAAATAGCACTGATATTCTTATTATTTGTTTTCAAACTTTGATCACATTTTTTGTTTTGAAAAATAGGAGATTTGGGATCAACTACACAAGAGGAAAAGAAAGTAGAACCAAAAAAAGTTGAAGAAAAGAAAGTTGAACAAGATAGAAGTAAAAGAGAAGAAGAGAAAGAGAAAGAAGAAAAGAAGAAAAAAGAAGAAAAGAAGAAGAAAGAGGAAGAAGAAGAAAAAGAAAGAGAAAAAGAACGTGAAAGAGAAAGAGAGGCAAAAGAAAAAGAAGAAGAGGAACAAAGAAAGAAAGAACAAATTAGAAAGGAAGAGGAAGAAGAAGAGAGGAAAAGAATTGAAGATCAAAAAAGAAAGGAAAATGAAAGAAAAAAGGCTGAACAACTTAGAGAGGAAGAAGAGGAAGAGTTGAAAAAAAAAGAGGAAGAAGAAAGACTTAAACAACAAAAAGAAGACGAAGAAAAAGAAGAGATTGCAAGAAAACAAGAAGAAGAAGTCAAACAAAAGGAAAAACAAAGAAAAGAACAAGAAGAAGAAAAAAAGAGACTTGAAAATGAACAAAGACAGAAAGCAAAGGAAGAAGAAGAAGAAAAAGCAAAAAAAGTTGAACAAGTTGAACAAAAGAAAGAAAATGGAAATATTGATTTGAGTGGAGATGATGGATATGAAGCCAGAAGAAGAGAAAGAGAAGAAAGAAGATTAGAAAGGAAGAGACTTGAAGAACAATCTCAAACAAAACAAACCACTTCTGTGACTGTTGATCAAAAACAAAGTGTCAATAGAGTTCAAGAACAAAAAAAAATTGAAGAAGAAAAGAAGAAATTAGAAGAATTAAAGAGACAAGAAGAGTTAAAAAATGAAGAAAAGAAAAAATTAGAAGAAAAGAAAAAACTTGAACAACAAAAGAAAATGGAAGAAGAGAAAAGATTAGAAGATGAAAAAAAGAAGTTGGAAGAAAAGAAAAAGTTAGAAGAACAAAAGAGAAGAGAAGAAGAAGAAGAAGAGAAAAAGTTAGAAGAAGAAAGAAAAAAGAAGTTAGAAGAAAAGAAAAAGTTAGAAGAACAAAAGAAATTAGAGGAAACTCCAAAATCAACTCAATCAGATGAAATTGATGATTTTGAAAAAAGAAGAAGGGCTAGAGAAGAAAGAAGAGAAGCAAGAAAATTAGAAGAAGAAAAGAAAAAAGATGAACCAAAAAAAAGTGAAGAAACTCCTAGAAGACAATATCGAGAAAGTCTTGGAGTACCTTCTTCGAATCAAGCTTCACATTCAAATCCTGATCTTAGATCACCTTCAAACTTTGATGGGCCAATAAAATCACCTTCAATGCCATTAAGAAATTCATCTAGTTCTCAAACCTCATCTAGTCCATCTTCTTCTTCTTATAAACCGTAATTTTTTATTAATTTTTTTCTTCTTTCTTTTCAAAAATAACCTCAATAAATAACAATAATTAGAATTTCTGTCAGAGATCGAGTTGCTTCTTCATCAAACTCACCTATCTCATCAGGATCATCAAGCCCAAGTGCTTCTCGCTCTTTAGATTTAACTCCAAAAAAATTAACTGGAAAAGCTGCTTTGTTAGAATGGTGTAAACAATCAACTCAAGGTTATCCAAATGTCGCTGTAACCAATTTTACATCTTCTTGGAAAGATGGAATGGCATTTTGTGCTTTAATTCATCGATTTCATCCAAAGTTAATTGATTTTAAATCTTTATCTCCAAATGATCAAAAAGGTTCAGAGTTTTTTTTCCCTTTTTGATTTGTTCTTCAAAATAAATTAAATAATGAAATCAAATCTTTAGGAAATCTTCAAAAAGCATTTAAAGCAATGGAAAAATTAGAAATTGAAGTTTTAATGGATCTTGAAGATTTTGAAGAAGAAGAATTGGATAGTATGTCAATGATGACTTTTTTATCATCCAGTTATAAAATTTTGAAACTTACACCTCCAGGTCCAGGTTTCTCATAGAATATCATCTTGTTTGTTTGTTTGTTTTCCTTTCTCATCAACATTTGTTCATTTTTTTATCATTGTATTCCCCAGAAGATTTCATTTGTTTGAAAAGAAATAAAAATTACAAGTTTGATGTTTATTACAATTATTGTGCACCAAGTTTATTCCTAATATCTTCCAACTAAAAGAAAAAGAAAAGGGGAATTAGACAAGAGAAAAGGGATCCAAATAATGAATTTTAAAAAGAATAAAACAAAAATAAAAAATAAATGCAAATAAAAGTAAAAAAATACAATTTTTTTGACTCTATTGAGGGATTGAGGTTTCTCTCCATGACAAACTTGAACTGTGTAAGGAGGGGGTAAAAATACTTCATTCAAAACTATAATAGTTTCTCCATTCCAATGACAAGGGAGACTATTGATTAATTGATTGAAAAAAAAATATTAGAATCAAAATCAAAATCAAAAATCAATAAAAGGATGATCAAGAGAAATTATTAAAATACAAAGGGAAGAATAAAGAATAAAGAATAAAGAATAAAGAGTAAGGAATAAGGAATAAGGAATCAAACGTTTTTGATAAAGCATTAAAGATCTCTTGAGCCTCAAGAGGAACACCAACTCCAACTCTTGAAATCTTCTGTTTATGTTCACTCAATCTATTCTCCCTCGTTGCTTTCAATCTATTAAAATCAATTTGTTGAAGAGGGAACAACGAAGGTGTAGCATCCTTTGTTGGAACAACTTCAATCTGTGAAATATTCGACACATTTATAAAAGAAAGGGCTTTCTTAGGACGAGATGAAGAAACAGGTGTATTGGAAGTAAGAACAGTTTGAAACGCACCAGCACCACACTCTAAAACTAACAAATTTCTCATCTTATCCACTGTGTAGACTTGTCCTTCAAGAACTTGACCAGTATGAAGTTTCACTTTAACATGTTTTTCAACTAACATTGTTAGAGCCTCTAGTAGGAGGAGATGGTGCTGAAAAAAAAAAAAAAAAAAAAAAAAAAAAAAAAATGAAAACCGCCTTTTTTTTTTCGAGATTTTCTCTCTTCGAATTCAATTGTGAAGTTGTCTCTCTTTTTTTAAAAAAATAAAGGTTTGAAATTCCATTATTTGAAATAATATGATCATAATAAAATCAATCAATCGATAATTTTGAAAGAGAATTGATGGTTTCACTTTTTCATTGTTCTTGACAAGAAATTTGAATTAAATCAATAAAATAAAAAGAAGATGGCTTTTTGGTATAATACAAATTTACTTCTTATTTATAATACACGATATAAGAAGGATAAGTTTGTGATTCATGAACTACTAATTCATCAGCAATCCATTTTTCTTTCAATTGTTCAGATTTGGTGATTGGAAAGGCTGTGCTAATATGTCGACCATCAACTTTTTGATTCAATTGTCAAAATAATTAGTAATTAGAATGTTGAGTAAAAGAAAGAGAAAGAAAGAGAAGAATACCAAGAGTGAAATGGGATTGATAGCCAGGATTGATTGATTTGCCAAGATATTTCTTTGTTGATGGATGTTCAATCACTGGAAATGGATTTCCAACTAAAACAAATCCAATCACAAATACTTTGAGGTTCTCTTGACAATATTTTGATGCATATTCTGCTTTGGATGTCATATAAACTCCTTCATTATTTTTTGATTAATGTTAAACTCAAATTAGAAAGATTTTGAAATAAAAAAGAAGAAACAAAAACCTTGTGAATAATAACCAGCATCAATTTTACAAACTGTTCCAAATCCATGATCAGCTTTTTGTTTTGAATTTTTTGGATTAGTAACATTTCTTGTTTGAGGGAAAGATTTCAGAAAAAAAAAAAAAAAAAAAAAAAAAACAAATTCTCCAAGCAGCATCTTCAGTTGTCCCTTGAATCATTGGAATCACGAATAACTACAATTTTGAAATTAATAGGATTACAATCAAAAAAGAAAGTTTTGAGTGAAATAAATAAATTATACATTATTTCCATGATTCCATCCAACTTTTCTAAATTCTAAAATATAATCACCCAAATATTGAATAATTGATTTTCTTAATTCTGGTTCTGATTGTTCAATCCAATCTTCTTTCTTAAATAAATTGGGATTATTTTGAAGTTTTCCATAGATTTGTTGACCACAAACTTCAAATGATTTTTTCCAATTTTTATTTTCAATTCCAATAACTTTATCAACTCTTGAAAGTTCAAATCCAAATAAATTGAGGAAATATTTAACTTTTTCATATTCTTTTTCTTTTTGATCGAATATTTTTGCATTTTCAAAAATTGTTTCTGTTTCACTTTTTTGATTTTCTTGATTTTGGTTTTGACTTTCGTAACTGTAATTCCAATAACCATTTTCTAATTATTTTTTAGTTATGAAGAATTTAAAATTGAAAAAAAAAAAAAAAAAAGAAAAAGAAAAAGAAAAAGAATAAAAAATACCAAAATTATTTTGGCTTTCTAAAGAATCAAGTAAACCAGTTTTGAATAATAAATCTTCACCATAAATTGGAAAATGAGTAATTGGACATATTAATTTTCTATCTTTTAATTCCCATTTACAATCTTCAAGAATCTCATCCAAATCAATTAATCCTTTTGAAAAATGAGGGGATCTAACACATTCTTTCCATTTAACTCCTCCATAATTTCCACTCACTATTTTCACTTCTTCATAAACATAATTCATCATTTCTAAACATTCTTTCCTTTCTTTTCCTCTAATTCTAATTTCAAATACATTTTCTAACATTTTAACTTCTAATGAACATAGGATATTCGTATCATCATGTTTTAATAATACACCTCTTCTCCAAATTATATTATCAACAATTTTATCATGAAATCGAACCAATAATCTTGAAACCATTTCACTTGGAACTTGATTAAATGAAAATATCCTTTCAATTTCAATTTCTCCTCTTGGAATTGTGATTGCCCATTTCTCTCTTAATTTATCTTCAATTGACCATTTCTTTTCTAATTTCTCTTCAATTATTATCATTCTATCTTCTGAAAGTAAATTCGGAATTATCAGTTTCTTTTCATTTTCATTCCCATTTTGACCTCCATTTCCATTTTCCAAAAGAAAACAAACTTCAAATTTTTCTAATAAAGATAAATAAGTATCAATTAAAGTTGTTGGTCCATTCCAAATATTTGATAATTGAGAATATTCAATAATTCCATTTAATCTCATTTGTCTTATTGATTCATCTGCTTTGAATAAATCTCCTAATATGTTCTTTGTGAAATGTTGTGGATCCAAAACAACAATATTTGTTAATTTTTTTGGTTTATCAAAATAAATACAAATTCCTCATTCATGTAATAATTTCAGTGCTCTTTTTACAAATTTAATATCAAATTCAAATGATGATTGAGATTGAGATTGAGTATAATCAACTAAATCTTGAATTTCAATAATTGGATGATTTTGTTTCAATTTCCTCAATTCATAAATTGATTTTTCAATTGATAAATATCCAATTGGAATAATTTCACCCATATAAGAATGACTCAATGAAATATCAAATATAATTTCTCTTAATTCATCAATATTTTCCAATGTTGAACAACTCACTTCAAAATAAAATGGTGGGGATTTCAATCCATTTTTATCATATATTTCCATTATTTTCATTTGTCTCAAATTCTTATCTTCATCATTTTGATTATCATTAACAATTGAATCCAAAAAAGTACCAATAATAATAATTGAATAAAATGGTTTTCCATTATCATCACAATAATTTTGATTTAAATGAGATGATAATGATTTCAACCAAAAATCCAAACTTTCCAAACCTTTAATTCCTTTATCCATTCGATATAATACTAAAAATATTGATCTATTTGATAAAAAATAATGATGTGTATTATAATAATCATTTTGTCCTGCAAAATCCCAGGTTGAATATTCTACTTCACCATCTTTCTTCATTTCCATTTTGTTTTGCTTCCAAATTTTTGTTTTGAAGTTGATTAAATGTAGAATAATTCCAAATATGAGTATTGACTTCAATTCCATGAGTTGCAGAATTTAAAATCACTCTTTTCAATCTCCCAATCCATTTATCTCTTGTTTCTTCATCTTTAAAATAAATTTCAAGTTTCTTTTGATTTTTATCATTCAATGGAATTAATTCCAATCCTGTTTCTTTTATTTCTTGAACATTCCATTGTTTATTTTCAAGAATAATTTCTCTATGAACTTTGTTCAATTCTTTTGGTGTATATCTTCTCAAATATTTCCCTGTAATTCAATTAAATATTCATTTCTAACTAATTTTCCTTTTGTTTCACCAAAATTTGTAATTGGAAATAAACAATCCAAAATAGTAGTTTTGCCAACATTTTCATAACCAACAACCATTAATTTTGTTCGATAAAGTGGATTTGACTTTGACTTTGGGGATTTACACAAATCTAAAATGTATTGAACAATTGATTTTGTTCCTTGATTTCTAATTTCAATTGGTATTATTTCTAGTCCTTCTGTTGATTCCAATTTTATATCATCAATTCTATTCAATTATTTTTATTAATCTACTATTTAAATTATTCAAATTGAAACAAAAAAATAAATAAATAATAAATGGATTCAATAAAAAATACTCAAGACTTTGTAGATTGCTTAATTGTAAATTTTCATATTTCCAAATCAAAGTTTTTAAGATTTCGAAAATATTAGAAGGTGTCAGATCACAATTTGTTAACCTATTTTAAAATTTTAATTTTTTTTTTAAAAAATAAAAGAAAGAAAGAGAGAAGAGAAAAGAGAAAAGAGAAAAGAGAAAGAAATGAAGAACGAAGATAAAAATTACGAAGGAAAAAAGAAAATAGAAAATAGAAAATAGAGAACAAAAAAAGACCAAAGAGAAAAGAGAAAGAATAGAGTACCATCATCCTTTGATGTTCTTATTCTTTTTCAAAAGTTTATTTAAAACAAGAAAATCTTGTTTGTTGATTGTTTCACTTTCAATGCACAAGAAAGGTGTATTTTGAAAAGTGTCTAAATATTCTCGATGTCTTTGTTCTATTTGTTTCTTTATTATTTTATTATGATGTATTATTAGTTGTTTAGTAAAGTTACCTGTATCAACTTCTTGAATTAGTTTCATTATTTCTGAATGATTATTTGTTTTTGCAATGTCGAATGCAGTTTTTTCTTGATTTGTTTTCTTCCATATTGAAATTCGTTTCTCATTTAATAACAATTTGACAAGTTCAATGTTTCCAGTAAAACAAGCAATATAAAAGGGTGACTCGTTATTCTTATTGGTTTTATTTAGATTAACTCTTTCGCTTAATAATAACTTCACAATATCAATATGTCCATTTTGACAAGCAACATAAAAAGGTGTTTCACCAAGATAATCTTGCCAATTGATGTTGAGTTGGAGATTTTGAAGTAATTTTCGAACTTCTTCAACTTTTCCATCAGAACATAGTTTCTGAAATTCTTGTGCATCTAAATTATAATTAAATTTAAAACAAGAAAAAAGTCATCTCAATACTAATACTAATCAATTGCAAGTAACTTGAACAATTAAAAAATAGAAAATTTATTTTCTTAAAATCGACAACTTTTGGTTTTTTTCCCTTCAAAATTATTTCATTTATTCATATTATCAAAGTTGAAATTTAATTTTAAACAATGAAAAAAAGAAAATAAAAAATAAACGGAAGAAGATCTATTCAATTTTGAGGAAAAAAATAAAATAAAAATTAAGAACAAAATTACCAATTTCCAATTCTTTTCTCAATTTTGCTCTTGTTTCATTTGGATTTTTTTCGAATGATTCAATTAATTTAACAATATCTGTTTTTCCATTTTGTTTTGCATAATCAAGACCAGTTTTTCCCTCATTATTTTTTTTATTGGTATCTATTTCTCTTCCACTCTCGAACATATATTTCACTATTTCCGTTTTTCCCCAAGAACAAGCAAGCAAAAAAGGTGTTGAATCATAATTGTCTGCTTGATTGATATCAATTCTATTATCATTCAATAATAATTTCACATTTTCGATATGTCCATTTTTACAAGCAATATAAAAGGGTGTCCAACCATCGTCATTTTCTTTATTGATTTCAATTCTTTTATCATTTAATAACAATTTCACAATTTTAATTTGTCCACATCCACAAGCAATATAAAAGGGTGTTCGACTATCTTTATTTGCTTTATTGATACTAACTCTATTATCATTCAATAATAATTTCACAATTTCAATATGTCCTTCTTGACAAGCCATATAAAAAGGTGTTTTATTTCCAAAATTTACATTTTTTTTTGCTTTTGCTCATATGCATGTAAGATTAAATTCAATCACACTAAGCATTCAGTTCATTTTAACAAATGCAATAAAATAAAACTGAATGCAACTACTGTTTTATGCCCTTCACGAACAAACCTAGTTTTCGTTCCTGAATTTAGATCCTTCTCTTTGATTTTACTTTGGGAAATGGAAATATTGTTCAATACTAATAGAAACTAATAGAAAATTGAAAGTTTGGATTCCAATGTCTTTAATAAATTTTACAAGTTTGATTAGTTTGAGGATACAAAGGAGGTTAGAGTGTTGAAGATAATTTTTGATAAATTTGGATAAAAGAAGGTCTTTCAATTGGAACTTGATTCCAACACATTTCAATCAAAGCTGATAATAATTCAAGGTTTTTATCTCCATGAGAAACTGGAATTGCTTCTCTTTTTCCTGATCGAACTTGAAAATCTATTTCTGATGTTTCTTTCACTATATTATTGATTGATTAGTTTATTAGCTTATTTATTTATTTATTAAGAAATTTGGAAAAGAAAAAAAGGGTACAATTTGACCAAGGGATCTTTCTTGCCATCATTTCCCAAAGAATAAGAGAATAAGAATAAACATCACTTCTCATTTCATCTTCAATATTAGTTGTTGTGGTATTTGATAACATTCTTCCAAATACTTCTGGGGCTGTGTATCGAGGTGAAAATCCTTTCACATTTATTATCTTTTGATTTAAGACCTAAATTGTTATTTCATTTTATTTCATTTCATTATTTATTT
>Ga0209960_1003926_pt1 | contig 12036 bp, 11 predicted proteins | sample ThiBiot_500_plan_2_FD_183947 | JGI IMG/M metagenome (GOLD analysis project Ga0209960, IMG submission 183947) | Wastewater bioreactor microbial communities from Cape Town, South Africa - Thiocy_expt_500_plan (SPAdes) | ecosystem: Engineered > Bioreactor > Thiocyanate-remediating >... | reverse complement strand
ACTAGTAGTAGCAAATAATCAATCTGTAGAACAAGTACCACTTGAACAAGCACGAGTATCACCATCACCAACTAGTGAACCCGTATCAGCAACAATGCCACTTACTAGTCTAAAATCAAACATGCCATTGGAACAACTCTACAAGGAAGAATTTTCCATTTTGGAAAGAAAAAGAACCAACTCATTGGGTAAACTCAATGACAAGATGTTTGAACAGCTACGCAAGTACTCTACATTTACAAAGAGACCACCACCAATGACCGTATTGCAATACTTGAATAACCAAGAATTTAACAATGATAATAATAATGAAAATAATAATAATGATAATAATAATAATAGCATGGTAAGAAGAAATACCAGTGCTACATTGAAAAGTACTAGTACTAGTGGTACTCCACCAGCATCATCATCATTATTATCATCACCATTCTCATCTTCATCACCATCACTTGTAACACTACCTTTTCAAAAGCACATTTATGAGCAATACAAGCAAACACCACCACAATCAGAAGAAGAGGATGATGATGAAGAAATACCCGAAGTATTACTAAAATTCACACCTAGACAAGTATTGTTTGCTCAAGACAAGTTTTTTGAACAAGTAGAAAGTATGAACAAGGATGATGAAAAACTTGTAACAAGCAACCCAATAATTAACAAGCCACAAGATGAAACAACAAACAAGTTACAAGATGAAAAAACAATGAAGCAACAACATCAATCGAATTGAAGAGGAGAAGAACCATTGCTATTTAGCCTTTATTTTACTTTTTGGACTCCAATTTTGAAGACCATTGATGGAAATCTACCTTTCGTAGTCATTTAGTCGGAAACAACCTTTTTTTTTTTTTTTTCTGCACAAAAAAAAAGTGCCGAGGAGGATCGAAATGGTTTAGTTTAGTTTTGCCAAATACTTGGATTCGAATGAATGTTTTCCACTCACTATAAACAAGAAATGCTTCTAGCAAGTGTGCTTTGGTTATGTGGTCAAAAAAGTTCTGAGATGCATCGAAATTTTTCTGGTCCATTAGACATTTTAAATTAGATTATGCGCATTTAAACCATTTTCTATCTTTCAATGCTTTTCAATTATGCCCATCTGTTTGGATCAGTCAACTTCTCCACTCACCTTATTGTAATTTCTTCTTGTTTTACCTGAAGCTTCATTAAAACCAGATTATTTCTCCTTTGCTTTCTTATTTCCCCTCCTCAACCAAAGTGCTTTTAGATGATGCATGCTCAAATAGCCGTTGTTGAGCACTTTTCCTTTCTGCTTTCTCTTGAGGAAAGATAATGAGTGCGTGAGCCTCATTATCTTCTGCTGGATCGCTTTTCCAGGTTAATCCAATTTCCTCAACAAAGGATTTTTCGATCCTCCAAACTCCTATTGAGTTGGGCCTTCTCTCATAGGTTTCTCTTGCTGTGCAAAGTGCACTATCATCACAAGATAGTCCATCTTCTATTTCTTTTGGATGGTGGACCTTTTCCAGAGGAGTGTCTCTTGCTTTTGAGCTTTTCAGGAATGCTTCTGTATAATTCAGGCATAATGTTTTTTTTTTTTTTTGGATTGTAAATTTTAAATTTCACTAATATCTTTTTTCAACAAAATAATATAACATAGAAAAGCCGAATTTTATTTTAATTGTTTCACAATTCTTGTGGCCAACTTTCTTATTTCTCGACCGAAGATACTATTTGAAGGATTTTTCATGGTGTAAAGAATCCCAAATGTTTGCTTGCTTTTTTTTTCTTTTTCTTATGTCTAAGGATCCTAGTAACCCATGGTTTGGCAAGTGGATTGGAAACCTCTAAGCTTTGAAAATTAAAATTAAATTTAAGTACTTTTGATTCATTTTCTGTAGTCTAGCGACAAATCGTAAATTACCAGATTTTCACAACTTTTCTCTATTAATAAAAATTTTTGTAATGGAAGGAATCAAAAGTGAAATAAATTTTAAAAAAAAGTCAATCCAATAACAATTTTTTTTGTTAGTTAGTTATAGTTATTTTTGAGTTACAATATTGTTAGTTGAGTTGAGGAGAGGAGTTGACCATTTCAAGTGTCCAAAAATAACGAAATCTAAATTGGTTTTACAAGGAATTTTTAGGAGACTCCAAAAAAAAAAAAAAAAAAAAAAAATTCAAAACAATTTATACTTGGAACAATTCAGTATTATTATACATCCAAATATTACATGGACAATTCCTCAAAGACATCAACTAATTTAAGTCCAAAGACATGTGTTTGGGAGCTTGAGAATAAGCAATCCTCAACTCCATTCCTTAAAGCCTGCACTTTGAATTGTTTAACCTTATGCTTCCCTCTACTCTTCTACTCCCCAAATTCTCAACCCTCTCCCTTCATTCCATTTTTTGGTCCTAACTTTGCTCAAGCATTTATATTTTCTTATGAAAAGTTTACAAATACAAAGGCTTTGTTGACAACATTGGGATATTATATCAAATTGCAAAATTTAACCCCTCTTCAACCTCATCTTCATGCATTGTTAATTTCTTATAATGAGTTTTGTTCATCACTTCCAACTTTAGAGAATCAAAATCAAGGTCAAAATCAAATACAAGGTCAAATACAAACACAAACAAGTTTTGGAGGAGGTGGAGGATCTTCAAAGAGTTCTCATAAAAAGAGTCAAAGTAAAGAAGAATCAAATCATGTTCCTCCCCAACCAACATTCTATCAAACATTCCCTTCATTTCCTTCTCTTCTTGCATTTAAAAGAGCTACAAGTGTTGCATTATTATTTTGGATTCAACATCGCCCTCAAGATTTTCATTCTTTAGAAATTGATTCTATTCTAGATCCTATTCTTAATTCATCTTCAACTCGTCCTTTTGCTGATGTGATTCAACAAATTCGTGAAGAAAAGGAAAGCTTAAAAAAATCACATTCTTCAAGATTAACCCTCACTCATTCAAACTTTCAAGATCGCTTTCTCTCAAATGTTCCTAAACCTTCTAGTCACAAAAAAGGAATTCTTGATTTTCATACTACAGAACCTAGAGTCCTTGTTAATCATTTTTCAATTATTGAATATGAATTATTCAAAAATCTTCAACCTTTGGATATTTTACATTTCTTAAATAAGGAGAGCTCAAGGATTAATACAATTACAACCCATTTTAATGTAGTTGGTTATTGGGTTGTTTCAATGATTTTAAATGAAATATTTGCAGAAGGAAGAGCTATTGTTCTAGAAAAGTTTATTAAGATTGCTCGAAAATTAAAGAAAATTCATAACTATAGTACATTGATGGCCATTTTTTCAGGTATCACTCATGCAGCTGTTTATAGACTCAAACATACATTTGCTATTTTACCAAGGAAAGCAAAAAAGCATTTAGAAGAATTAAAACAATTTCTTTCACCAAATAGAAACTTTGCTGCTTATAGAGAAGAGTTAGATCAAGTAAAACGTAATTTCTTTTTTTTTTTTTTTTTTTTTTTTTTGTTTTTTTTTTTTTTTTTTTTTTTTTTTCATTCTTTCTTAGCGGATGAATTTTGTCTTCCATTTCTAGGACTTGTCACTTCAGATCTTTTACATGCAGGTGATGCAATGAGAGGAGTACTTGGAGATGAATTAGTTCATATTTATAAATATAGAATCATGACAAATCTTATTCAAAAAGTCCTTCAATTTCAAAATAATCCATGTAAAATGAACTATGATATTAATTTACTGAAAATTATTGCATTTATTCTTCATCCAATCCTTGATGAATCAGAATTAATGGACTTATCTTATGAAAGAGAAGCACCAGAAAAAAATGTTGAAGTAGAAAAAAATCTTCCAGATTTTGCTAGTTCTTTAACTTTTTCTCAACATCATGTTTTACATACAACTTTAACGACGATTCTTAGTGGAAGTCAAACAATGGAACCTTTAGATTCAAATGTTTTAAATGTATTTTTTTTTTTTTTTTTTTTTTTTTTTTTTTTTTTTTTTCTTTTATTCTTCTTTTCTTTAAACAACAAAAATGATAATAATAATAATAAATTAATAAGGTCGAAGTTGATGAATTAGTTGAGGCAATTTTTGATACATTTGATGAAGATAAAAATGAAAGAATAACCAAAGATGAATTCTTAAATTTATCTTCTTATTTCCCATTCTTGGATTCATTTGCAGTTGTAGATACAGATAATGATGGTAGTATTTCAAGATCGGAACTAAAGGAATTTTTCCTTTTAACCAAAAGAAAAAATGGATCTGTCTTTCATAAGTTCTTCTCATTAATGAAACCAACAAGTTCAACAAAATGTAGTGTTTGTGGAAGGTCAGCATGGGGAAGTTTTAGTAACTTTATTAGATGTATTTCTTGTGGAACTGTTTGCCATGCAAAATGTAGATTGGATGTTCTTTCAAAATGTCCTGGAAAAAGAAACCTTTCAGTTTCTCAATCCATGCCTTTAGATCAAGAAAAAAATCTCTCGAGTAAAATCAAAAGTGCATTTACAGATTTAGGAAAATCAATGTCAACTCTTCACTTTTATTCTGGTGAACATCTTTATAAAGATGATGGATTGGAAACTCTCACCACTGAAGCTAAATTATTCGACAAAAGATTAGAAAGAGAAAAGAAGATTTTAGACCAACTCTCTTCTCTCACTAAAAAGATACCCCAAGCTGAAAAAGATTCAATTCTACAAGAGATTCAAGATTTATTAACTGGAAATCAAAATGCTTCAAAGAAAATCTCTTCAATTATTGAAAATTAAATGAATGAATGAATGAAGAAACAAAAAAAGAATAGAAGAAAAAGAAAACATAAAAAAAAATTTTTTTTTGAAGAAATCAAAAATATTTTTTTGTTGTGCCGGTCACTCTGAGCTTTTTCTAATCACTTATTCAATCGATTGATTAATAAAAAGTGAGATTGCATCTTGTAAAATTAAAACGAGATAAACTTGCACATTGCTTCTTGTCTTTAATTTGTTATTATTTCCACTCTCGCCAATCAAATCAATCACAAAATCAATTTGAATAGCAGTTTCAATGTATTCTCGCAGAAAAAAAAAAAAAAAAAAAAAAAATAGTTCTCATAAAGTAATTGTTATTTAAGGGAGAAGAAAAATGAAAAGGTTTAAGACTTTTCAGAGGAGCTGAAAAATAAGAAAGATTTTATTCCTTGCATAATTTATTTTCCTTTGCCAAAACTTCAAAATTCAAAGACAAGGTAAAATGGTATGAATTAGAAAAATTGAGAAAAGCCTATCGATGTGAATAAATGGATACATTTCTTGAATTTTCTTATATTTAGTCTTTGCTCCTATACAATTTAACTTTTGATTGACACAGTGATTTCCCAATGTCATTTGATCCAATTGTTCTTACTTTGGTTCTAGAGAGTGAAAAAAAAAAAAAAACAAACTAATCAAGTAAAATGCAATTTTTTTTTTAAAAAAAAAAAGAGGAATCAAAGATTACGAATTTGCTGAACATTGAATTTTGGAGAAGTTTGTTGAGTGAATTTTGAATTTGACTTTTTCTATCTAATCACTTATTCAATCGATTGATCAATAAAAAGTGGGTGAGTGTGTGTTCACTTTCTTCATACAACTTGTTTTTGATATTCACCATTTATTTGTGTTCTTTTTTTGTGTTATTTTTGAGTTTTTTTTAAAAAAAAATTCTTTCTTTAGAAAATGAGTGTCCACCTCTTGCGTTATCGACAAGGTCCTTCTGACATCTCATCACAAAATTCCAGCGTCAAAGTTGCTCCCAATAATTTTGCACATTGGGCCCTAATGTACGAAGATCTTGATGAAGATTTTCCTGAGCAAATGGTTTTACACATTAGGAAAGCCGATGGAAAAGGATGTTTTGAGTCCTTCACATTTTCCTCATCATCAAATTGACTAATTTCAAAAGAACATATTGAGATACTTTGAAAGAAGTTTCGAAGATATGTCGCCAAGTGAGAACCAATAAAGTTGCTATAGAAGGTCATCCGGTCAAATTTGTTCAAGTTCCTCAGATAATTTTGTGATATGTAACTCATTGAAAAGGTTGAGTACTTTTGATGTATTTATTTTTCTTTTTTTTTTTAAAAAAAAAAAAAAAGTTGAATGCTTAAAAGAAAAAATACAATTTTCTTCATTACTTAGAGTAAGTATTCTAAGTGTTCGACTCTTCAATTCTAGTTGACTCTAACGAAATTTTTGAATTCCAAGGTTAAAATGGGTCACACAAAAAATAATAAAAAGTTGAAATATTTAAAAAAAAAAATAAAGAAAACCTTTCATATGAAACCAAATGTTGAAGAACCCTCACTTTGTTGTTTCTTTGTCATTGAATATTGTAGATTTGAAGCGAGTATTGTTGTTATCGACTGTTGACCATCTTTTTGAACAAAAGAAAAATATCAAAGTCTTTCTAAATGACTTACCTTCACATCTTGAGCTATTTCAACTGACAATCCAATCAATAAAACAAAGAAATAAAATAAAAAAAATAAATGAAAGAAACAAAAAGGAAAAAAATCAAAAAAAGGAAAATTTTTTTTCCAAACCCAATCAAAAGTTTCAAAAAGTTTTTTTGGCAAATCAAAAAATTAGAAAAAAATATTCTGCTTTTCTTCTTCCTCTTCCTCTTCTTCATCCAAAGCCATCAATACAACATCAACAATCCATTGTATCAGGACATCAACTTTGAATCAAACACAGTGCTTAAGTGAAAGATGGACATATATTCTTAATTGGATTTATTTAATTGATGGATTTTCAATTTGATGCATCCGATGGAATAAAGAAAATTTTTGCAAGAATAAAGAAAATTTTTGAATATAAGATCCATCCATCTAATATTTTTGGATGATGTTCAAGATGGCTGGATATTATCACCAATTGGATGTCTAAATTTATAATTTGAGATCTTGGATGCACCTTTTTAATTCTATTTGCTTTGATGGATGAAAATGACAAAAGTAAAAACGGAAAATAAATAAAAGAATATTGTGACAATTTTCTTCTCTTGTGAATTATTTGAATGTTGTGATGCTTTTTTATTCAATTTTGTGATTCAAATTGTTACATAAAATTCAAGATTCTTGTTTTATAAACTGATCCTATAATCCTCATTTTTGCAATTCTATGGAAAAATCTTGGAACTTTCATCTTTTAAATATTTTTATAATAAAATATTCTACAGAAAGATTTTACTTATTAATACATATTCTTTATGTCAAGATAAAAATAATTTACACAAAAGTTCATCTGGTTAATGGGTATAAAAGAAAATTGTTTGTCAGCTTTTTTTTTTCTTCTTTTTTCAACAAAACTTGAAACATGGCGAGGATGAGCAAAAGACAACAACTGATCTCGAGATGTAAAGCCTTCTCTTTATTGATTCATTCATTCATTCAAGATCTCTTTCAATTCAAACTTTATATTAATGAAACTTCAGATCCATCATTTTTATTTCAAAATTCGTTGAAATCGAATACTTTTGATGATGTTTCAGCAGATATAATCTTGATTTCATTATCATATTATTGATTGATTGATTCTTGAAGTCTTTTTGCATCATGAATTTATAGTTTCATTGAATCAACTCACTTTTTTATTTATTTGAATATAGATTTAACTCAGTTTCATGAAGAAGATTTAATTCGACAACCAATTCAAGTTGAAGATGTAGCTTTTGTTTAAATATTTTATGTCAAAAAGTCAAAATTGAAAAAATCAAAAGGAAATCAGAAAGATTCTTCGAGTTATAAAGATTCAATTAGATGCAATGATTCTCCTTGAATTTGATAGTAAGTTTTTCTTTATTTTATTTTATTTTATTTTGTTTCAATTTAGTATCTCTAATAGTGCAACTTGGAAATGAAGTATTAAATGGATTTCAAAATGAAGTTTTACATGATTTCGAACAAGTTTTTTTCTCTTTAAGACACAATCTTGGATTTGATGATAATATTGGAAATAATTTAACTTGCTTAATGATTTCTGTGGTCTCTGTTCCTTGTCCAGTTTATGGGTTGATAATTTTGAAAGCTTATTTTCTTTTATATTATTAATTTATTCTGCATAATATTTAGAGTTCAAGAACTCCGAAGAATGTTTCATTCATTACCATACTTTCAAAGACCAAATCAATACTCTCGTTTCTTTAGAGTTGAAGGAATTATAACAAAAACAGGGAATTTAAATTTTAAAATGTTAGAATCTTTTTTTTTTTTGACAAAATTGATTTTACCAAACATTTATTTTTTTTTTTTCTGGATTCAATTTTAATTAGCCATTCAAGATTACTAAATTGTTGTTCTAAAACTTGTAATTATTCAAAAATTGTAAAATACTCAGATAATGGAATTAAACAAGATCTTTGTTTTCGATGTCGTCGTAAAATGATTGAAAATGAAGGAGAAACAATCTTCATGGGTAATTTTTTATATTTTTGATTTTTGATTTTATTTTATTTTCTTTCACAATATCACTTTTTCCTAAATTGATAGTAAACCAAGAGATTTGTCTTTCCGAAATTGAATCATCAAGTAATGGATGTTATCAAAAAGAAATTACTTTATTATTAGAAAGTAATGAATTATTTTTTGAAAAAAAAAAAAATTGAAAACCTTAATAAACTTAGATATTGATGTTAATTCCTTCAAAATTGGAGAAAGAATCGAAGTGACTGGAATCTTTGATTTATTTGCAAACACTCCAAGAATTCCATTTATTGTAAATTTTCTTCTTTTTCTTTCTTTTTTTTTAATTATAATAATTCATTGTAATAATTATAATAGGTCAAAAATATAATATGCAATGTTCTTTTTTTTACAATGCATTTATTCATCTAATTTTGCTTGAATTGAGTTTATAGGATCAAAAAGTTTTTAATGAATTACCACCCATTTTTCTTTCTTGGAGAAAAAGTAAATACTTAACACCTTGGAATATGACAAATCGAATCATTGATAATTTTGGCTGTAAATTTTCCTTTTCTTCTTTTCTTTTCTTTTCTCATGTTAACTAATTTGAATAATTTTCTTCTTTGAAAGGTGGGATTTTACCAAGAAAAATTTATAGAAAGATTAAGCTCTCTTTATTACTTAGTTTACTTTCTATCTCTCAAGATTCAAATGAATTCAAACGTTCTACAATCCACTTGTTATTTATTTCTAAAGATTCACATCATTTAAAGAGATTATTGGATTATTCCTTACAATTTTCAAAGTAATTAATTTCAATTTTTTTTAATTCTTCTTGTTCCAAATAAGTAATAAATAAAAAAAAAAATTAAAAATTATCAGATTTCAATATTATAATCCAACATGTTGTAAATTAGGAAAACCATTTGAACCAAAAAATCAAACTATAAATGAAGGTACTAAAAACTTCAAATCAAAATATGATTACAAAAAAACAAAAAATAGCTGGAATTTTAACTATGAGTCGAAATGGAGTACTTTTTATAGATCACCTTGATAAATTAGGAGAATCAAAATCTTTTTCTCTTTCAAATTGTAAAGATTTTTTTTTTTTTTTCAAAAACTTCAATAAAATAAAATATTCAAAGTTATGGAAAATGGAAAATATGGAACCGAAAATAAAATAACTTGTTCAGTTTGGGGTCAAGTCACAGAGCCTTTGATCAAAAAGAATAAAGTATCTTCCAATTTTTTAGGATTAACTTTACCTGGAAATATTTTAAGGTTTCTTTCTTTCTTTCTTTCTTTAAAAATTTTTGGATTAACAAAAGAGAAATAATATATATATATAGCCGATTTGATTTAATCTTTCATTTGGAAGATGGAGATGATCTTGAATTGGAAAGAACTCTTTGTGGCTCTTTTTTATATCCTCAATCACCCAGTATTAGTTTTGAAGAAATTGAAAAGTTTATCCAATTTGCATCAACAATTTCAGTTAAGTAAGATTCTTAATTTTTAAGATTCCTTTTTCTTTTCTCTTCTGAGCATAAAAATAAAATATTAGATTATCACAAGAATGTCAAGAACTTTTACAAAGATATTTTTTAAGTTGTAGAAGGATTCGAGAAAATAATTCAAAAACTGAAATGTCAGTATTAACAATGGAAGCTTTAATTCGAATTGCAGAAGCACATACGAAAGTATTTTTTTTCAAGTTGACTTTATATTCACAAATTATTTTTTTTTTTTTTTTTTTTTTTGTTTACTTTAGCTTTGTTTGAGACAAGTTGGACAAATTCAAGATGCAGTTGTGAGGTTTCTTTTCTTTCTTTTCTTCTTCTTCTTCTTTTTCTTTTTCTCTCTCTATTTTCTTTATCCACTTCTCAGCATAATGCTTGTGGAAGAATCATTAACAACACTTTATGGGAGTTCAACTCTTGGCTTCTCTAAACTTCGTGATGATAAAATGAATTTAGATTTTTATATTTCTGAAACTGCCTATTCTTCATTCGAGGTCAACTTTCCCATAATAACAATAATAATAATCACAAAAAAAAAGTCAATTTCAAGTTTTCATTAGGTTCCTAACAAAACCATTGAACAAATTGAAAATGAAAAAATTCATAATTTTACTACTCATTTGATTCAATTTTGTCGTAATTATTCTCATTCTTGCAGTTAGAACATTTCATGATATTTTTTTCTTTTTCTTTTATTTTTTGTTTCAATTGAAATAAAGTAAAACACTTAACTTTAACTCATTTTTTTAAAATTTTAATAACTACTTATTTCAATGCAATATTTCTTATAAATTGTCATGAATTTGGCTACAAAAGCTTCAAGATGGAAAATTGCTTTTTGTCCAGTTTGAATACGATGTTCCTAATTATTTGATTAAATTAATGAAAGAACAAGAAAGAAAAAGGAAAATAGCAACAAAGTAAGTAAAACTTACATAAAAAGCAGCTTCTTGAATAATTTCTCCTTTGATTTCTAAATCAACATTCTTTACAATTTCAAAAGTAAGACACTATAAACGTAAAAAAAAAATTTTGTTTTTTTCAAAAAAAAGAAGAAAAATGGAATTAAAATAAAATAAAATGACTTACTTTGATAATATCAGTTGCAGGAATACAATGAACTAATAATTCATATAATTTTCCTCTAACTTCTTGTAATTTTTTTGGAGTTTGTTCAGATATAATTCCCATTGCTATTTCTTTTATAAATTGTTGCCAATCAATTGGTGTTATTTCTTGATTATCTTCAAAAGGAAATCTAATAATTAAAATTATTTTGAGAAATTTTTCAACATAAAATAAAATAATAATAATAATAATAATAATAAAAATTGACTTACTTTTGAACTTTACAAGATTCAAATAATAATAATGCTCTTCTTAAATTTCCATTTGCATTATTTGCAATTTTTCCTGCAAATTTTTCTGGAACATGTTTAATTCCTTCTTTAATTGCTACTTTATGAAGAATTTTGATTACCTTTTGAAAAGAAAGAAAATTTTTCAATGAAGTTAATGTCATGATTTGAAAATGAAATAAAGAAAAGAAAAGGAATAAAAGAAATAAAATAAAAAAATAAAATACATCTTCATTGGATGGAGCAGGTACTCTTAAAAGAAGACATCTACTCCTTATAGGTGCTATAATTTTACTGCAATTATTACAAACAAGAATTATTCTCAAATTTCTCATATATTTTTCCATTGTTCTACGAAGGCCAGCTTGAGCATCTCGAGATAAGGAATCTGCTTCATGAATTACAACGACTAAAGAATTAAATCAAATTAAGAAAAGAAAAAGAAAAGAGAAAGAAAAAATAAAATATAAAAATAAAAAGAACTTTTAAAACAACGAGATGCATTAACATCAACTTGTTGAGTTTGACCAATTTCTTTGATAACATCTTGAATAACAATTCTATCATGAATTCCAACATCACTTTTTTATTTTGAAAAAAAAAGTTGTTAATTTAAAAAAAAATGATTCAAAAAAGTAATTGAACCTTGGATTCATTTCAATATGATAATTGCTTACAATTACATTTAAATCTAATTTAGTTCCTCCTGCAGTCTTTTTTTTTTTTTTTTTTTTTTTTTTTTCTTCAATTTAAAA
>Ga0209960_1003925_pt1 | contig 12047 bp, 10 predicted proteins | sample ThiBiot_500_plan_2_FD_183947 | JGI IMG/M metagenome (GOLD analysis project Ga0209960, IMG submission 183947) | Wastewater bioreactor microbial communities from Cape Town, South Africa - Thiocy_expt_500_plan (SPAdes) | ecosystem: Engineered > Bioreactor > Thiocyanate-remediating >... | reverse complement strand
GCAAAAAAAAAAATTTTCATTTAAAAAAAAAAAAAAAAAATCAGATAAATGTCAAAAAAAAAAAAAATTGTTTTTTTTCTTTTTCTTACATGACATGATCTTTCATGTTCAAATTTTCTAAAGGGAAGTTCAACTTCGTTTGAATTTTTTGACGAACAAATCCTTTCCATTTTACACGATTCGTATGTAATAGAAGTACCTATTATTATTGAAATTCAAAATTTTGATTTTTTTTTTTTTGAAAGAAAGCACAAAATTATAAAAATAAGTTGAATAAAATCAAACATCTGGTAATTCAGAAATTGAAGTCCGTTTAGTAGCATTTTGATTACTTTTACAATTTTCACAATAATAAATATTTCCATCCAAGTACTCAGGTTTTGAAAAATTATCTAGACAATCTTTCAAAAAAAAAAAATGAATAAAAAAAACACTAAGAAAAGAAAAAAAACCTTCAAGAGAAATAGAAGTTATTTGTTTTTGATCTTCTTTTGTTGTCTTTTTTCCTTTCTCATTTTTTGCTGGGCTAGGAGGACATTTTACATCATTTTTAGAATTAAAATCAATATCAAGAGTTAAAAATAAAAATTGTTCTTCATGTGAAGAAAGATTTTGACAATTATCACATATAACTTGACTTGATAATTTTCCTTTAAATACCGAAACAACAGTTTGTTGTTGATCTTTTTTATTTTTATAAAAGTATTAATTATGAACGAAAAAAAATGAATAAATAAAGTATTATTAACAAAATAATACTATTTTTAATCCGAAATATAAATCCTTTTGCTTTTAAATCATCATCAAGTTTATCTAAAAAGGTGCTATTGATTTATTGATTATCAATTATTGTTGAAGAATATTTTTATTTATTTATGCAAAGAAATAAATATCTTTTTTTAAAAAAAAAAAACCATAAAAATTCTTGTGCATCATGTTGTAAATATCCTCGAAATTCTGGTAAACTTAACCATACTGAATTTAAAAAAGCAGAAGGAGTGACAACTGGCCATTTTCCACTATTTGACCATAAAACTCGAAATAAATTATATGTATTTTCAGCAAGTGAACCACTAAAATAATAATCATTCATTAACAAATGAAAAATTTTCATCATAATCAAAGGGAAAAAAAAAAAACTTTTCTTCTCCATTCTCTTCATTATTATGCTTTCTTTTTCTTAAAGAGATTGAAATTCCTTTAACAAAATCAATTGTTGGACGTCTTTGTAATCCTTGTCTTTCTTCTAAACTTAAAAAATATCTACGAAAAGGTTTTGTATGACTAAGACATTGAAGACAAGAATTCATAAAGCAAGTATTTCCAAGATTTCTTAAACCAGTTTGTCCTGGAACTGTTTTAATTTTCTTCCGATTTGGAGGAATATTTTCTTTTTCCTTTTTTTTTTTTTTTTTGAAGAATAAATTTATTGAATCCTTTCGTTCAAATCTTTTACTAACAATAAAATAATAAATTACTTCATCTCTTTTTGTTTCATCAATATTTTTCTTTTGAGTTGTTACATTTCTCCAAGCTTGAAAAACTAAATCAAATGAAATTTAGAAAGAAAATGAAGAAAAACGAATAGAAAGATGAATTGAAACCTTTTCCCATTAATTGAAGTTTCCAAAATTGCATTGCCGCAAAAAACTTTTCATTAGATTCGTCTCTATATATATTTTTTTAAAAAAAGAAGAAATTTTTGAAGGACAAGTTTTTTTTTGGAGATCAAAAATAAAGAAATAAATGAATAATCAAACCTTTCAATTGTATCATTTAAAGATTGGGATTTTATAACTAAACCACTTCTTGTTGTTGAAATACCAACATTAAATTGAATTCCAGTTAAATGATTTCGAAGTTGAGTTAACTGAAAAATTTTTGAAATGTAAATAAATAAAAATTGACAAGTAAAAAAGTAAAATAAAAAATAAAAAAAGTAAAAACCTCTGGTGTTTGAGTTAATACATAATTATCACAATCATAACTAAAATTTTGTTATAGATTTTATTTATTATTTTTTTTTTTTCAATTAAAACAATTATTCTTACCAATATACAGATTTTTCATTAACTTCCATTACTAAATTATGCTGCATAATTAATTTTTTTTTTTGAATTTATGTTGGATTGCAAGCAAGAAATGAATCAAATTAAAAATAAAAATTAAATAAAACTCATGAATTCTTACATTACTTTTTACAGCATGATGTTGTGCATGTTCTTGAACGAATCTTCCACAACCCATATGTCCACATGAGAGACAAGCCCAGATTGATTCAGTTGTTGAACACTCTGAAATATTATTAATTATATATTTATGCAATCAATTACAATAAGAAAAAAAAAAAAAAAAAAGCAAACCTTGACAATACCATTGCTTTGGATTCAATAAAAGATCTTTGATTGAATCAAAACGAAATTCAAGGACATGTTCACATTCAGGGATGTCAGTTTGATTATTATTATTAATATTAATATTTTCTACAGTTGAAGAAGAAGAAGAAGAAGAAGATGTCAAGTTCTTTAGTGGAGATTGAAGAGTTTTTGTTGAGGATTTATGATTTGGTTCACTTTGAGAGAAAGCATCTGTTTCAATAAAAGATTTCTGTTTAGTTGATTGATTTTTCGTTGCTTTTCCAATTAATTTGCTTTTTACAGGTTGTTTTGACTTTGAATTTACAGATTGAGTGTTTCTTCCTTTCACTTTTTGAGGTTGCTGTTGTTGTTGTTTTTGTGGTTGTTCCTCTTTTCCATCTGTGTTCAATTTTTCAATTTGAGAAGGAATTTCTAATGAGGTATTAACTTCTTCTTGGGTTATTATTGTTGGATTCGAATTTTTAGCTTTCCTTGGTGGATTAACTCTTCTATTTGACATTCTTCTAAACTTCTAAAACTTCTTAGTCTTCTTCCAAACTTATTCCACGCAAAGCATTTATAATTATTTGTTTAAAAATAGCCAAAAAAAATTAAAAGTTTGTTTTTTTAAAAAAAATTAAGCAAGTAAAATTACAAAAAAGTTTAAATTTAATTTTTTCTAAGATCTCAAAAAGTGAATTCAGAACAAACATAAAGGTTTTATAAAGTTGATTTTAGAACGATTTCAAACAAAAAAAATCATGAATGTATTATTTAACGTCTTTTTCACCAGAAAAAAAAAAAAAAAAAAAATTAAAAAAAATAAAAAAAAAAAAAAAAAAAAAAAAAAAAAATTCAAAAAAATCAAAAAAAATCGAAAAATCAAAAAATCAAAGAAGTTTAAATGAGTTGAATGAATAAAATATGGGTGAGTTAGTTCTTTGTGTGTTGATTATAATGAGTTTGGGGGTGGTGATAATTGAGAAAATTGGTGGGAATGATAAATAAATAATAAATGAGTAAAATAATAAATAAATTTATCACAAAAATAAAATAAAAAAAGTAAATAAATATTAGTGCTCCACCAATCAATTTCAGCCCAATCACCAACAAAAAACGGGACCAATCTCTGTTTGATTCATGATTCATTCAACTCTTTTACAGTCGACGTTGATCCATCAATCACTCAAACAATAACGTTTAATGATTCAAGAGGATCCTCATTGTGTTTTGAAAAAGGATTCTCTTTGATATTTTTGCATGTTTTGTTTGGAGAAACAACGAAATTTAATGTTTTTCCTTGTCCTATTGAGTATTAGTTTTCAATTTCAACAGCTTGGATGAAACAGTGCAAAATTGATTAAAATCTTTTCTCTACTCAAGATTGAAAGATTTGAGGAATCAATTTCAATCATAGATGTTTGTGAGAGCAAGAAAGATTTGAAAAAATTTTAATGATTCTAATATACAACTTTTGATTTTCTTTTCTTTTTATGATGAGCGAAGTTTTGGAACGGTGAATCCAGACATTAGAGAGTTGAGGATTGAATTTTGAGTTTGCTATTTTAAAAAAAAAAATTAAATTGAGTTAAACAAGTTTCTATTGGAAAAAAAATTACTTTAGGATTCTTTGATACTAAGAGAGAAGGTTTCTTCTTTGGATCACCAAGTTTTACTTTTTTGAAAGTTTGATTACTGATTTGACTTAATGTTGAAATATTTAATGAATTGGTTGTATCAATGGTAATAGGATTTGTAGGTCTTCGTCTACATTTTGTTTTTGTTTTTGTTTTTTAAAAAAACTCAAATAAATAAATAAATAAAATAAAATAAAATAAATTTGAAAGAAAAAGTTACGTGGCGATATTTGCAATTGAATTATTTTCTTGAAGTGTTCCAAAAGTTGATTCTCTATGTTTTCTCTTTTTGTTTGTTTCTTCTAAAGCTTTCACATTTTTCATAGTTGGTTTATTTTCTTTGAAATCAGAAGAAGAAGTTTGAATAATTTTTTTTTGAGAAGGTTTTGGTCTTTTTGGAGAAGGATCAGGAAGAGAAGGTTCTTCATCTTCTTGTTGATCCTGTTGACCTTGTTGATCTTCTTGATGTTGACCTTGTTTTTGTTGAAATTCTTCAAGTTGGCGAGGTGTAGTGAAAGATTCATTTCCAATTGAAGAAGAATCTAATATTTTTTTTTAAAAAAAATGAATTAGAAAAAAAAAAAAAAAAAAAAAAAAAAAAAAAAAAAAAAAAAAAAAAAAAAAAAAGGAATCATACGAGTCTCAAAATCATCTTCTTGAAAATCATTTTGAGCTCCAAAATCTTTTGAGAGATCTGTATTTGATAGATTAACAAAATCAAAGCTTGTTTCAATTTTATTGAATCCTTTCTTAGGAAGGGAAGGTAAAACTTCTATTAAATATTTCGTGAAATCGTGAAAGACATTTATTGAATTTGAAAAATAATAAAAGTTTACTTTTAGCTTGAAAATTGTTAGAATTTACAATAGCAGGTTTCGTTTCTTTTATTTCATCGTGTACTGTTCTTCTTTGACTTTGATTTCTAGGTTTTGATTTTTGATTTTTTGGAGTGCACATAGAAAATTTGCGAGCTTGAATTTCTTGAATTTCAATTTGTCTTTCAATTTCCATTTCAGTTTCGATCTCTTCTTCAATTGATTTCTCCTTAACATCTTTGCTTTTAGTTTTTTTACCTTTGGTTTTACCTTTCTTCTCTTCTTTTAATAGTTCTTTTTTTTCTTCTTTTTCTTCTTTTTCTTTTTCCTTTCCTTTTCCTTTTCCTCTTCCTTTTTCTGTTTTCTCGATGAGTTTTTTGTCTTCTATTTTTTCTGTTACTTTCAAATCATTTTCGATCTCTTTGTTATCTCTATTCCTTAAACCATAACGTGTTGTTCGTTTCACTTCATTTTGTTCATCCATTTGAGGAAGTTTTGAAGTTTTTTGAATTTCTTCGACAGTTACATTATTTTTCAATGATGTCATGGCTTTTTGAGGAGAGTTTTGCATTAATTCATCATTTTGTTCTTGTTCTTGTTCTTGACTTGTATAAAAGTCATCTCCGTCATCAAAATCTAATCGTTGAGTTATAAAACTATCTTTTGGCAAAGGCAAACTTGATTCTTGAATTTCTTGAACAATTGGAGTAGTTTCTTCTAATTGATTCTCCTTGTTATTTTCATGATTGAATTCTTTGACTCCATTGACTTCTTTGATTTCTTTGATGCTTTGTTTTTCCATGTGTAAATTTTGAGTTGGAGTTTGTATTTTTTCCATTTCGGTAATTATTAATTCCTCTTGTTCAATTTCGATTTGGTCTTGATTTTGAGATTTTTCACTTTCATTTAAAGAAGAAATATTATTTTCATCATCGATTGACATTGCCAAATCTAAGTCATCAACTTGAATATCTTCTCTAATAGATTCTTCCAAATTTTTTTGAAGAATAATTTGTTTCTTTTCCAATTGTTCAAGGTGAACATTTTCATTTGAAGGTTTTTCTTTGATATTTTTTGTTTCTACATTCAAATTTGATGGTTTTATTTGAATACTTTCTGGGATTTGATCTTCTAAATCATCAAAACTAATATCCATTGCAAGAGACTTGGTATTTATAAGCCTACTTCTCCTTCTAATTTCATTTACCTATATTTTAAAAGTTAAAGAAAAGTTCTTTTTTAAATTTTAAAAAAAAACAAACATGAATTGCTGAGAGCCTTCTTTTATCTTCTTTTTTCTGGAGTTCTTTAACTGCTTGCTCCAACTTTTCCTATAAAGAGTTTAAAAAATCAATAATTTTAACAAAAAAAGGAAGAAAAATTTTAAAACCTTCAAGTTCTCTACTTCAGATTTTAATTCATTTTCTCTTTTTTGAATTTTATCTGTGGTACTTTGGACTTGATCCAATTTGGAGTACTATCATTTATTTATCCATTTAGAAAGAAATAAAATAAAAAGAAAAGAAAAGAAAATTGAATACTTGGAGACTTAGACTATCCCATAAGAGATTTTCTTTTCGTCTACATTGCTCTTGTTCAACATGTTTTTGAACTTTGAGTGTTTTTTTTTTTTTTTTTGGTTATTATTCAAATTTAATTGTTAAAAATGAGGAAAACAAAGTCATACTCATTTCAATTTGTAATTTCCTCAAGTTATCTTTTTCAAAGAGTCTTTCTGTTTCTGAAAGATATAACTTAAATTGAGCCTCTAATAATGGAAGTGTCTGTTCACATTAAAAGAAAGTCATTGAGTAATTTATAATTATAATTTTTGAGAAAAAGAAAAAAAAGAAAAGTTACAAATTCATTTTCTTCCATTCTTTAAAACTGAATAATAATAATTGGAATAATAGAAAGGAAGTGTTTTTCAATACGAAAGCAGAGTTAAAGTTGAAGAAGAAGAGTCAATTCCTATTTTGGAATCGGGCTCTACAAGCAAAAAAACCGTTACAAAAAAAAAAAAAATTTTTTTTTTGAATTTTTTTTCCTTTCTCATCATTTTTCTTTTTTTTTTTTCTTTTTTTCAAAGACTTCACAAAGAAATAATTTTTTTATTGTAATTTGATGAAATACATTTATTAAGAATTAAGATTTGAATTGAAAGAAATTATCAGATAGAGAAACGATTAATATCAATATATCTCCTGCTTTTGCTTCTATTATTAAAAAAAAAAAAATTAATTTCTAAAAAAAAAAAAGAAAGAAAAAGAAGAAAAATTACCACCAAGTTCTTTCCTTAATTGATATTTGATTTTTTGTGGTTGTTTGATATACCCTTCCAATAGTAATTTTATTTGATAACAATTTTGTTTGACTCTTTCAAAATCTTTCTCTGTTTCCCAGTAATCTTTCCTGGGCGATAATAACCGCTGTTTTACAATGTTTAAAGCATCTTCTTGATCTTGTTTTTGTATCAAGCTTGATTCCTTTTCAATGGCTAAAAGTTCTTTAACAATTTCAATGTGACCATTATAACATGCTTTCTTCAATGGAGTATCACCATTCTTTCCTTTATTTACTTCAACTCTACAATCTCTCAATAGTAATTGAACAATTTCTAAATGACCAATTGCACAAGCAATATACAAAGGGGTGTATCCATCTTTTGTTTGATTTACATCAAGACTTCCATCATTTAATAATTGCCGAACTACTTCAATATAACCATTTTGACAAGCTAAATACAGTGGACTACATCCATTTGTTAAAGAATTCAAGTTAATTCTATCATCACTTAAAAGTAACTTTGCAATTTGAATGTGTCCATATTGAAACGAGATACCAAGAGGAGAAATTCCTTTCTTTGTCTTGTTGATATCAATTTCGTTTGACTTGAGTAGGAGTTTGGTAATTTCCAGATGACCTTGTTGACAAGCGAAATACAGGGGAGTTATTCCATTATTTGACTCTTTATTGATTTTCACTCTCTGATCATTTAATAGCAATTCAACAATATCAATGTGTCCATAAAAACAAGCAAGTAGAAGTGGTGTTATTCCTTCATCAAATTCTTGATTCATGTTCAATGTTTTCTTTGCAAGCAATTTTTTCACAATCATTTTATTCCCAGCTTCACATGCGAGATATAATAATTTCTCATCTTTGACAAAGATCTGTAAGCTGAGAGAGACAAATTGAGATAATAAATCTGTTTGAAAAGAAGATTGCATATAATTAATTAGTTTCAATTCTTATTCTTTCCAAAAAAAAAAAAAATAAATAATTAAAGAAAATTTGAAAAATTTGAAAAAATGCATTTATATATAAAGTATATAAGATTTATTTTTTTCAAAATAAATGAAAACAAATACTGAAAAAAACAAACAAAAAAACCTGAGAATGAACGAAATTAGTCTCCAGTTTAGGGTTGAACTCAAAAAGCAATCGAAATAGAAGATTCCTCCCTCTACACTCAAAACTAGTTAATCAGTTGAACCTACTCAATCAGAAATGTATATAAAAAAAAAATTAAAAAAAAAAAAAATTTGAATTTCTCACCTCCTTCAGTATTATTATCCTCGTCTATTTTCTCTGTTTTAAGAAAGCAATCGAAAGCAAATTGACTGTTTAATCATCTTCAAGAAAAGAAAAGTGAAAAACTTTGAATGAATAAATCTTTGTAGAAGGGAGGTGATTTTGAACTTTTGGGAAAATAGAATGCGTCATACTTTTTTTTTAAATTCTCAATCACAACTTTTTCGCCATTTTTTTTGGTTTTTTTGTTGAAGTTTTCTGTTGAATCAAACCAGTTTTACTTCTTCTTGATTCCTCAACTAAAGAAAGGAAGGTATTGTATTGTCTTTGTTCATCATAACAAGGAAAAAAATCCAAAACCAAAAAAAAAAAAAAAAACTTTAGATTCATATAACCAGTTATTAAAATCATTGATCTCCCATTCATGTCAAAATATCTTCTTGAAAGTTGTTGATACTTTATTGCTAATAATCCATTTATTTTCTGGACAACCAGCTAGAGCAAGTGAATTGAATACCTACATTATAAGGAATTCAAAAAGACATTGGTCAATATATTTTGATAAAGGTTATTTTTTTTTTAAAAAAAAATTTAACCAATAAATAAAATAAAATAAAATAAAATCATAGATCCAATAATGTTAGTGACTGAATATTCAAAAACTCAAAAAAGAATTCAAACCCTGTTTGTTATTGGCATTATTCGAAGACTTGAATATCAATACTCCTTCAATAAAATCTCAAATCTACAATTATGAAATCCTTTTGATTAAAAGGTGAAAAGGATGTGGATGTTTTATTTGTTCAAATTGAAAAAGTTAACCATCAATTTATATCACTCCAAAGGATTAAATCTAGTTGATGAAATCCATACCATCTTAACTGAGAACCAATTTAGATATTGTTTTAAAAACCTTTCCGATTTAAGAGTTTATCCATTCCCATATCTCTGAATCACAGCAACTCTTCCTCCAACTTTAGAAATTTCATTGAAATCCATTTTTGAAATCCCAAAAGCAAAAGTGATTAGAAATATTATGCCTCGAGGAAATTTAAAATTTCAAGTTGTTAATGTTGATGATCGAGATCTTTTTAAGGAATTTTCCAAGTTCCTTTCAACAATTTTAGTTTCTGATCCAACTTCCAAAATCTTGGTCATAACGAGGAGTATTAAAGAATGTCAAGAACTCCACAAATCCTTTCAATTTTCTTAACTGAGAACCAATTTAGATATTATTTTAAGAACCTTTCCGATTTAAGAGTTTGTTCAGCAACTCTTCCTCTTCTTCAAATTCAATTCTTAATTGTCAAATAAAAAGAAGAAAAAAATGAGGGTCAATTAGAAAAAAAATTTAACCAATAAAAAGTAAACTTGAACATTTTTCACCAATCAGAACCAAGAATAAAAAGAAATAACCAATAGAAATTGAGTAATAAAAAAGAAAGAAAAAGAAAAGGAAAAAAGCCACATGGATGTAAGTTCTCTTTGTCCTTCCTTATAACCAACCTATTCATTCCTTATTCCTTATTCCTTATTCCTTATTCTAATTCCAATTTCTTACACAAAATATAATAATAACTTGATAATTTTTTAATTTTGAAAAGAAAAAAATGATTTATTTATTTTTTTTTCTTTGTTTGAAAATTTGGGTTACATGATCCATGATGCAACTTTGTTATAATTCGACCCATATCAGAGACGAATTATAAGAAATGTAGAATTTCTTGTAATTCTTATTAGCTTTTTGTTGAGTAGTTTGAAATGAATGAATGAATGAATGAGGGAAATGAAATTTGCTTTGAATGTGAAGAAGAAAAAACAAAATTTTCAATTTCATTTTCAAATAATTCTAATAATTCTAATAATTAATTAATTAGATCCAAGAGCTTGAGAGGTTATTTCAACAACTAAACCTTCCTGATACTGAAGGAATTAGAGCTGCAACAGAGATTTTGAATAAAAAGTACTTCAAAAATGCAGAATGTGTCCCCTTAGTTATGACCATTATGTGCCAATCAAGTGCACAAGAAGTATGGAAAAATATCTTTAATTCAAAATCAAATAAAAATCAAAAAAAATGAATAATAAATTTATTAATTTAGGTCAGACAAATTGCAGCTGTTCTTCTTAGAAAAAGGATTGTTAAACTTTGGGCTAGAGTACCTGCCAATGTTCAAGCTGAAGTTAAAAGAGTATTATTAGATATAGTTTTAAAAGAACCAAGGTTTTTAATTTTATTTTTCTTTGAAAAAAAAAATTGCATTAATTCTTGGTTGAGATCTCAAAAAATTAAACAACAATTAATTAATTAGCTCTCTTGTTCGACACTCTATATCATCTTTAGTTAGCGTGATTGCAAGATTTGAAGTTCCAACAAATAGATGGAAAGAACTCATGCAATTCTTAAACAGTTGTTATACAAGTCCAAATGTTATCCACAGAGAGGTAATTTTCTTAGTCAATTACGTTTGAATTTTTTTTTTTTTGAAATTAAAATGGCTAAAAAAAACATCAGGTTGGAATTTATCTCTTAAATGCATTAATTGAATCAATTGTTGAACAACTTCGTCCTCACTTTTCTGATTTATTTAATTTATTTGCAGTTTCAATGAAAGATCCTGAAAGTTTTAATGTTCGTATCTTAGCTTGTCAGTAAGCATTTTTTTTTTTTTTTTTATCATCAAAAGAAATCAAAAATAATTAAAATAAAAATAATAACCAAAAGAGCTGCAGGAACTCTTGCAAATTATTTAAGTACCGAAGCAGAAATTGTATTTTTTTATTTTTTTCTTCCAAAAAAAAAAAAAACTTTGAAAATGTAACTTTGTTATAATTCAAAAAAAAAAAAAATTAATAGCAACTTTTTAGATCAGTAATTCCAAATATGATTCAAATTATTCAAGATTGTTTTGCTGCAAATGATGAAGAAAATGCTGTTAAAGTATTTGAAGTTTTTGATGATCTTATAGAATGTGTAAGATTTTTTTTTTTTTTTTTTTTTTCTGTTTTTGTTTTTGTTTTTTTATTCTTAAATTAAATTAAATTAGGATGTCCCGGTTCTCTCAAAATCAATTCCATCATTAACTGAATTATTTTTAAATATTGCTAGAAATCAAGAGTTAGAAGAGAGTACAAGAATTAAAGCTTTAAATTTTATTTATTGGATTATTCAATAGTAATCTTTTTTTTTTTCATTTTTCCTTCATATTCTCAAATTTTAATTTTACTTATTTATTTTATCATAATTAGTAAAAAGAAATCTTTGGTCAGAAACAAACTAATTGAACCTATTGTAAATGGAATTTTACCTTTAATTGCTGAAGAGCATGATGAAGAGGAAGAAGAGTCCCTTTCTCAAGTTTGCTACTTTTATTTTTATTAAAAAAAAATCAAAAAAAAAAAAAAAAGATTGCAGCCCAAACACTTGATGTTATGGCACTTAATATTGCTCCTGAACAAATGATTCCAGTTGCAATTTCTAATATCCAAAATTATTTAAAAAGTGAAAATCCAAATTATAGAAGAGCTTCAATGATTGCCCTTGCGGTAATTTTTGAATTTATGATTTTTCTTTTTTTCCTGAAATTTGCTCCATCTCATACTTTTTTTTTTTCTTTTAAAGGTTGTTATTGAAGGATCTGCAGATTACCTTAGAGTTCATATTAATGATTTAGTTTCCTTGGTTTGTTCTTTTTTTTTTTTTT
>Ga0209960_1003923_pt1 | contig 12053 bp, 10 predicted proteins | sample ThiBiot_500_plan_2_FD_183947 | JGI IMG/M metagenome (GOLD analysis project Ga0209960, IMG submission 183947) | Wastewater bioreactor microbial communities from Cape Town, South Africa - Thiocy_expt_500_plan (SPAdes) | ecosystem: Engineered > Bioreactor > Thiocyanate-remediating >... | reverse complement strand
GAAAAAAAAAAAAAAAAAAAAAAAAACAAGGGCCTTAACCCTTTCACCGTTTTTGATTTGACCCACAATTTTTTGATTTTGACCCACCCATACTCTAATTCTCACAGCATTTGAGTCCCTTCTCGTACAATAATAAAATTAACATTAAAATTTTGTGCTTTCAATTTCCTTTTGAATGGTATCTTTTATATAAAAATCGGGTTCTTGGTTCATTTTTTTGAATAGTTTTTCTTTTGGGTCTATGTTTTCAAAAAGTTTAAAAGGACCCAAAATCGCAAAGAGGGGGTCAAATTTTCGAATTTTGAGAAAAGGAATCATACATTCGATAGAGCATTGAATTTTGAAAAAACTCTTATAATACATGGTGACCATTTTTTGAAATTTTGTTGTTGAAAATGAACAAACTTGAAAATCAAGGATTTCTTCTAATTAAAAATCGTACGAACTTAGTACAACTTCGTACGATTCCAATTAGAGACGCCATTTTTTTGTTTTTTTTTCCATCAAAAAAATGGCGTTTTCTGATTTTTTCGATCAAAACATGGCGGTTTTATTATTTTTTGATCAAAAAAATGGCGTTTTTTCTTTTTTTTTTCATCCGGAGCTGGGTGAGATTTTCAGGAAAAAAACACTCATTCCCTGACAATTAAAAAAAGTGAATAAAATCAAGCTTTGTATATTTTGTAATAATACATTTTATAAAACTTTAGTAGCTGAATCGATTGATATATTTCTTTTTAAAAAGTGTTGAAAAAATTGGGGGTTTTTTGAAATTCGAAAGAAAAAATCTGGGTTTTGGGTCATCTTGACCCACAAAACGGCGAAAGGGTTAAAGGGGAAAAAATCAAAAATCAAATCACGTGATTTATGAGACTTTGTTGCTTTTTGGTGAGCGCTTTTCGATTTTTTTGTTTCTTCTTCTAACAAACCAACAAACTTCTCAATTCAATAATTAATTATGCAGAGGTAAACTTGAAGAAGATTGAATAATAAAGTGAGATCGTTATTTGGGATTGATTAAGAGATTTAAAGTGAAAAGAAAGGGACAAAAAGGGACAAAATTCGGGAGTATGAGAAGAAGAACACTTATCGGAATTGGAGTTGGGATTGGACTCTCGATTATTGCAGTTGGAAGCTATTTTTACTTAACTTCTCCTCAACAGCAACAACCAAATAATGTATGATATAACTTTTTTAATTTTATTCTTTTTTTTTTTGTCAATTAAGTTTTGTTTTATTCAAAAAAATTTAGAGAACTCAACCTTCAAATTCAAACTTATCAAACCAAACCAAATCAACTCAAGGAAAGTTAAGAACTCAAAAGAAAAAAATTAAGAAACTTGTGATTTCAGGAGATATTTTATTAAATATTCAAAATGGAAATGTATCAATTAAAGGAAATGTTCAACATTTAATTCAAAGACTTCATGATGATTTTGATGTGTATATTTTAACAAAAGTCATTTCGGATGATGAAGAAAAGAGTATCATAAATGTTTTAAAAAAAGAAGGCTTTGAAGAAATGGTTTATTTATTTATTTCAAAGGAAGAAAATCCTTGTTAAATTTTCAAAAAAAAAAAAAGAAATTGCTATTTCATGAAACTGATGAAGGAAAAGTTCATTTAGCAAGACATATTGAGCCAGCATATTTTATTGATAGTAAAATTTATTTTAACCTTGATTTTTTTTTTCAAAAAAAATAATGGATTGGCACTCAAAATCTTTCTTTGAATCAAAAATATAATAGCTACTGAATCAAATGTATTGGCACTCAAAACTTTTATTCCTTCGTTGATAATTATTGGATCACAAAGAAAAAAAGAAGAGAATGTTGAATATATGTTATCACTTTCTGAATGGAGTGAACTTGTAAATTAATTAATAATAATTTCAAAATTTTTTGTTCATAGAAAATAAAATTTATTCAAAAATTCATTATGAAACTGTTGCTTTAATAATTTTGACTGTTTCCTTTGGTCTATTATTTCATTAAATAATTAGAAGGATGAATAATTTTTGAAGGAAAAAAGATAAACAAAAAAACAAAAAAATCAGATTAACCTATCACTTCCATCAGTAGGAACTTTCCCTATTCTATCTATAATTTGAATTCCTTCACAAATTCTTCCAAATACTGTATGTTTCCCTTTAAAATTGAAAAAGTTGGGAGTGAATTTTTGAGGAATAAGTATTTTTTCTCTTATTTTTTAAAAAAAATAAAATTCAAAAAAAAAAAAAAAAGAAACCATCAAGCCAAGGAGTTGGTGCAAGAGTAACAAAAAATTGAGAACCATTAGTATTAGGACCAGAATTTGCCATACTTAATATTCCAGCACCTGTATGTTTCAAACTGGGAGTTATTTCATCTGCAAATTTATCTCTACAATAATTATAATAAAACTGTCAATAACTAATCCTTAATTTAATCCCTTTATTTTTCTCAATTATTTATCAAAAAAATAATCACCCATAAATTGAAGTTCCTCCTCTTCCTGTTCCTGTTGGATCACCTGTTTGAATCATAAAATCCTATCATTTTTTTAAAAATTTCATTTTTAATTTTTTGAAGAGACAAGAAATCAAAAAGAAGAATGAATACTTGAATAACTCTGTGAAATATACAACCATCATAGTATCCTCTTTTTGCCTTTAATTTTTTTAAGTCAAAAAGTAAATTATTACGAAAAAAAAAAAAAATGAAATGAAATGAAATAATTTACAAGCTCTGAAAAATTTTTACATGTCTTTGGAGTTTCGTTCCAGTATAGTTCACATCTGAACATACCCTATGATTTTTCAAACAAATATTTGAGGAACTTAGTTTCATAGTTTCTTTAAAAATTGAAAAGAAAGAAAGAAGAAATAGGAAAGTGAAAGAGATCTTTAAAAAAAAGTCAAAGTAAGAAATGAAACCGCTGTTGTGTGAAATGTTACAGACGCCATTTTTTCTTTTTTTTTTTTTCTAATCCGCAAATCTTTGAATGGAATTTACAATGAAAGGACCATTCAAAGTTCAAGGAATTTACAAGAAAGAAAAGCTTTTAACTTCAAAGGTCAACAATCAAAAAAAAAAAAAAAAATCAATTCAAGTATTAAAAAGAAAACTTTTAGATTATCAGATAGTCATCCTTGAATGCATTTATTTCTTTCCAAGACACTTTTAGTTCGTTCTGATAAATAGACAAACACAAATCGTTGCAGCTGCCACAGCCACAAAAATAATTTTTTGCTTGGTTTGTTGATGAACCATTTTCTCAAGGTTTTCCATATTTTGGGTCTCTAATTTTTGAAGTCTTTGTTCGATTTTTTCTAAAACTTCAAGATTTTCTTCACTTTGAGTTTTGAGTTCCAATTTTTCAAACTTTTGTTCCAGTTTTCCTAAAGCTTCAACATTTTCTTTATTTTGAGTTTCTATTTGATAAAATTGTCGTTCTATAGTTTCAAATTTTTTTTCCATTTTTTGAAGTCCTTTCTCAAATCCATCCATTTTATTGAAATCCTTTTTCATTTGCTGGTTTTGATTTTGGTCATTGTTTAAAATATTTCCTTCTAAACAGAATAGAATTCTTGTGATATTTGATTTTGATTGTACATCTTTAGTTTCGTTAAGAAGAGTTTTTAAGGAATTGAGAAATTCTGAATTCTTTTCAAGGTCCTTACAAAATAATGGATTGTGGACGATATTCCTCATTGATACCAAAATTGCTTCTTGATTTTTTTTATTTGATTGAATAAAAGAGTTTGGAAGAACATTCACTCCTCCAACATCTTTAAATATCCTTGTAAATTCATCATTCAATGAAATATTTTCAATAACCCAAAAAAAGGCTCTTTTTTGATCTTCTTGACAATTTTTGAATGCTTGAACAAAATTCCGAATTGATTCATGTTTGATTTCCAAAGTAATAGATTCTGGAAAATAAAATAATATATCACTTAAATTTGCTATTGCATTAATAATATCTTTGTTTTGTTGAAGGTTTTGATTATATTTATTGGCTTCTTCTTCAAAGTTTAATTTATTTTCTATGATTTATAAGAAAAGAAATAATTAGCAAAGAAAGTAAGAAAAGAAAGAAAGAAAGATTACTCTCATTTCGGAGGACATTTATAATTTCTGTGTTTCCTTCTTGGTAAGCAATATAAAAAGGTGTTGTACCATTATTGTTTGCTTTATTGATATCAACTCTATCATCATTCAATAGTAATTTAACAATTTCAGTGTGGCCTTTTTGACAAGCAACATAAAAAGGTGTCCAATCACCAGTCAATGTTTTATTGATATCTATTTCCCTTCCACTCTCTAACAAATGTTTGACTACTTCTGTTTGTCCAATGTAACAAGCAATAAGAAGAGGAGTCCAATCATCATTTGTTGCTTGATTGATATCAACTCTATCATCATTTAATAACAATTTCACAACTTCAGTTTGACCTTCTTGGCAAGCAACATAAAAAGGTGTTAGACCATCATTCAATGCTTGATTGATATCAACTCTACTATCATTTAATAATAATTTCACAATATCAATGTGTCCATTTTGACAAGCAATAAAAAAAGGTGTTGCACCAACATTTGTTACTTTGTTGATGATAAGTCTTTGATCATTTAATAATAATTTCACAATTTCAATATTTCCAGAATGACCACAAGCACGATAAAGAGGTGTTCTTGAAAGTTCAGGATCTTGCCAGTTAATGTTAATTTGTTCATTTTGAAGTAATTGTATAACTTCTTCGACATTTCCATCGGAACAGGCATGCCAAAGGTCTTCTTCCATTTTTAAAATTTTTGGCAATAATGTTTAAAGAAATATATATATATATATATATATATTGAATCAAAACAAAGTTGACCCATATTTATATCAGAGTGGAAAATCATTGATTGAGGTATCAATGATTGAAGATTTTTTTTTTTTTTTGTTAATTTTTTTTTTTTTTTCCACGCCATTTTTTCTCAAATTTGAGGAAAAAACTCAATGATTTCCTTTATTCCTCCTTCATTTATTTGATTCTTTCAAATTTTTTCTTTCCAAGACACTTTTAGTTCGCTCTGATAAATAGACAAACACAAATTATCCCAATGGTCACAAAAATAATTTGCTTAGTTTGTTGATGAACCACTTTCTCAAAGTTTTCCATGTTTTGAGTCTCCAATTTTTGAAGTCTTTGTTCTATTTTTTCAAAGTTTTCTTGATTTTGAGTTTCTAATTTTTCTAATTTTTGTTCCAGTTTTCCTAAAGCTTCAAGGTTTTCTTCGGTTTTTTGGAGTTGTTTCTCAAATCCATCCATTTTATTGCAAATCTTTTCCAAAATATTGAACATTTGTTGATTTTGATTTTGATTTTGATCATTGTTTGTTGATTGTGAATCGTTCTTAATTTGAATCTTTTCTTCAAGCTCTTGAGCCACAATCCCTGGTTGATTCAGTAACCTGACCAATTGAAATAGAATGGGTAAAAATAATTGTTCAATGAAAATTAGATTCTTCCAAGGGTTATACCAAAGTTTATTTCCTAATATTGCACCTAACCATCCTCTTGGTTCATAATTCTCTTCTGCCATAATACAAATTATTTCCTTTTTTAATTTATAAGCATATTCAGCTTCTGTTCTACATGCTTGAGAATCTTTATATCTTGATGATAAAAAAATAAGAATAACTGATGATTCTTCAACTGCTTTTGCCATTGCCTCCAAGATACTTCCTTCCATTTGTTCAATATCAATCCAAACTGGAACATTTTTTGATTTCAAATAATTTGCAATTCGTTTTGCTTGTTCTTTTTGTGCCCAACAATATGATATCATCACTTGTCCTTTTCTTTCATTTCTATTTTGATTTTGATTTCCAACTAATATAAATAATGCTCCATCAACTGCTTTTTTAGCTCTCTCGTTTTCTTTTATGTTAAATCCTTTCAATATATCAACAATTCCATTTTTAAGAAATTCATTTTTGCAATCTTGATCAAATGATAAAATCCAAATTAAAGTTGAGAGTTCTTCAATTGTTCTTTCACTTGTTTTTAATAAATTATCCTTTCTACTTTGAGTGAATTCAATTATTTTCTTAACAATTTCATTGTTTTTTAATTCTTTCATATTTGCTTCATTTCTTGCTAAACTTCCAAGGGCTTTTAATAGATGATAACAATTAAGACAATAACCTTCTGCATAGATATATAATTGAGCTTCTGTGTTGATAAAAGTGTTAATAAGATCCAATATTTTTGAGATTACTTTTGGGGAAGTAGGATTTGATCCAAATTCATTGCTTTGATTAACATCATTTGATGATAAAAATGCTTGAATAACACAACTAATAAAATGGTAAGGAGAGTTTTCATCATCAACAAATGGTTGAATAATCTCTTTGGTTCCAAATTCCAATAAAATTGATTTGGATGAACCAATTGCTGATGCATCCATTAAACAATCCAATGTCATGTCCATAGATTCTTTAGAAGATTGATTATTCTCAATTATTGGAAAAATTATACTTTTAAGAATTGTTTCAACAATATTCTTGTTTGAAATGTATCCTGCTAAATTTAATATAATTCCAGAAAGTTCTAATTTTGATTGAATATCTTCAGTCTTATCCAGAAGAGTTGTTAAGGAATTGAGAAATTCTGAATTCTTTCCAAGATTCTTACGAAATAATTGATTGAAACTGACAATGTTCCTCATTGGAATTCCCGCTTGAGTATCTCTAGTTGATTGAATAAAAGAGTTCGCAAGAACATCCATCCCTCCAACATCTTTAAATATCCTTGTAAATTCATCATTCAATGAAAGGGTCTCAATAACCCAAAAAAAGGCTCTTTTTTGATCTTCTTGACAATTTTTGAATGCTTGAACAAAATTTCTAATTGATGTTTGTTTAATCTCTAAAGTCATAGATTCAGGAAAATAAAGTAATATATCTCTTAAATTTCCTATTGAATTAATAATATCTTTACTTTGTTGAATATATTGATTGTATCTTTCAATTTCTTCTTTGAGATTTAGTTTATTTTCTAGAATGAATTGGAAAAAAAGATTGTTAGTGAAGATAGAAAGAAAGATAAAAAGAAAGAAAGATTACTCTCATTTCGGAAGACATTTATAATTTCTGTGTGTCCTTTTTCACAAGCAATATAAAAAGGTGTTGTACCATTATTTGTTGCTTTATTGATATCAACTCGATTATCATTAAACAATAAATTCACAATTTCAACGTATTCATTTTGACAAGAAATCAAAAAAGGGGTCCAACTATCTTTATCTGCCTTATTGATATCAACTCTTTCATCATTCAATAATAGCTTCACAATTTCAAGGTGGCCGTTTTGACAAGTAATATAAAAGGGTGTTGCTCCTTCACTTTGTGCCTTATTGATATCAATTCTATCATCATTTAATAACATTTTCACGACTTCAATATGTCCATTTTTACAAGCAATATAAAAAGGTGTTCTTGAATATTCAGGATCTTGCCAATTAATATTAATTTCTTCATTTTGAAGTAATTTTATAACTTCTTCAACATTTCCATCGGAACAGACTTTCCAAAGTTCTTCCATTTGTTTATTTTAGTGCTTTGAATTTTTTTTTCGATTTCTTGCAGGATATGTTGGGTAACAACCATCGACCCAATAATTAAATTTTTTGAGAATTACAATAATGTTGACAAGAGATGGTCATTGAATCAAACAAAGTTGTCATAATAACACTTTTTTGTAATTATGGTTGACATTTTTATGAAAGAATCATTGATTGATTGAAGTTTTTTTTTTTTTTTGGGAAAAGTTTTATTTTTTTTGCGCCATTTTTTCCTTCAAAGTGACAGAAATAAATCAGCTGTTTTTTTGGAGACACCGTGGGACAATCATATTTGAGACAAAGTAGAGTTGTTTTTTATTCTTCAATATTATTATAATGTTATTTTCTTAATCTTAATCTTCATTTTAATTTTTCCTTTTTTTTTTTGGTGTATGTTTTTTTAGGGAACACTTTTTTTTTTTGATGTGACTCTCCTTTAGAAATCTCAATCTTCTCAATCTTAAATTGAAAGTAATCTTTCTATCCTCTCTTCAAGACTCTTCTTTAGACCATCAGCACAACCTGACAAATGTAAAATTTAAGCGAACTTCCTATGCCTTGGATCCATGTGAAGTTTTGAGAAGTTGTCTACTTTTTTAGTTGTGTTCGCCAAAAAGTTTTTTACGGTAATCTCTTTTTTAAAAAACTTTTTGGAGTACTCATATACTCATAATAGAGCATTCATGGAACTAGATATTGAAAGAGATTCCTATTTGATTGTTATAACATTTGCCAAATCTTTCGATAAGGAAAATTGTCATTTGAGTAGTTTTTTTTTGAGGATTATTATATTTTGGAGTGTTAAATTTAATTCGAAAATTAAATGACAACTTAGTCCTGAGTTTTCTGTAAGTCTTTTCTGTAAGTCTTTTTTTAAAACCTTTCTCAATTTTTACTCACTCATAAATAAAGTAGATATTCAAAATACCAACCAGGTCTTTTTTGAGGTCTTCCATTGAATGGAAAAATAACGGACTTGAGGAGGCCCCTGGCATCATGGTTTGTTGAGACATTTCCCTGAATGTTCCTCCTTGTAGTTGAGATGGTGCTGGTCAGCTCAGGGAAAAGCTCTGCATAACCTGTATCCAGGTGTTGAAGTACCCCTTGGGATTTTTTGGTTAGCTTGATTTTGAAGTACGGATAGTCTCTTCAATTTCGCTGATGATTTCATAGGTTTCATCAGCTGGATAAGTTTTTGAAGTTCCTTCAACGTCCACGTCAAAAAACTTCAGGGCGAGAATTTCTTGACATTCTTAGTTATTTCTGGTTCGGACACCAAAATCGCAAGTTAGAACCAAGAGGAATTTTTGTTTGTTGTCTTGGTTCATTTATATTCTAGATGCTTGTAATACTAAAACAAAATTTAATAATAAAGTTTCACACATTTTTTTGAAAACTTCGAAAAAAGAAAAAATAATATTATTGTTTAACAATTCAATATCAAGTTTATTGGGCAAACTTCAATGAAAACAAAAAATCGAAAAACTCAACAGTGGACTTGAAATACATATTCAGCTTCTGTTCTACATGCTTGTGAATCCTTATATTTCGATGATAAAAAAATAAGAATATTGCGTCCCAATTCAGTGGGAGGATTTATCTGAAATTTTGAACATCTGCTTCATTTTTGCAAAAGACTTGAATGCTCCATCATACGATGCCTAACACAACCTAAAAGATCTTGGAGAAATTGAAGATAAAATTCGACCTTTTGAAAATAAAAATTTAATCAGCCTTTATTTTTGTCAATTGAAAAAATAAAATAAAATAAAATAAAAAACCTTGAGACAGGAAAAAAAATATTCTGAAGCATTTTGCCTTCTTCTTCTTCTCGCTCTTCACTCCTCTCTTCTCTCAACGTTTTATTGAATCATTGATTTTTTTATTTTTTGTTTTTTTTTGTTTTTTGTTTTTTTCGTTTTCCTTTTTTTTTTTTTTTTTTTTTTTTTTCCCTCCCTCCCCTCGACAATCCACGGCTCGATTCCGGACGCCATTGTCCTTCCTCTTCTCACTTCTCTTCCACAATTAAATCAATCAAATGGTACTTTCTATTATTTTATCATCTTATATCATATTTATAACACTTTCATCAAGATCTTCTTGAAAAAAGATCTCAGTTTGATATATTTTTTTTTTGAGTTTTTTTTATTTGAATTGAGATTTGACTTTTTTTTCTGTTTTGAAAAAAAAAATTTTTTTGAAAGAAATTCAACCAGAAAAAAAAAAAAAAAAAAGATTAACAATTTGGATTAATTATTAACTTTTAACAAATAATATAGTCAAAGAACCAATTTTGTCTTCCACAAAATCCAAATGTTAAGGAGGTAATTGAATTCATTTTTTTAAAAAAAATCTTTTTGTGATTATTATTATTATTATTATTATTGATCCCTTTCGAATTGCTTCTTTTTTCCCCCCTTTCTTTCTTTGAATGATATAATTTTTGTTTCTCTCTGATTTAATTATTGATGACCTCTTTTTCCCTATTCATTGATTATAATTGATTAATTATAGATCCAAGGTGAAGAGAACTCGACTTTTAAGTGTCGCTGGAATGGTTGTCGAACTGAATTTCTCCAACTTGAAGATCTTGTTATCCATTTAGAAGATTGTCATGTTGGGAATAGTTCTGATAACCTCTGGAATAAGTAATGTTTAATTCAAAATTTTATTTTATTTCATTTTTTTATTTTTCATTTCTTATAAAATCAGAAAAGAATTAAAGAGATTTTTTATTTAGAAAATTAAGGTGTCTTTGGGATGGTTGTTGGAGGGATGCACCCTATGCAGAGAGGACAAAATTGATTCAACATCTTAGAGCTCATACAGGGGAAAAAGTAAAATCTAACTTTCCTTTCTTTTTTTTTAAAAAAACAACAAAAAACATAACAATTAATTTATGATTAATTATTACTTCTACCCTTAGTTAGTTACTACTAACTAATACAAACAAATATTTTCAAATATTTAATTTTTCCTTCTCTTCAATTTTATTTTTATAGCCATATGAATGTCCGATTAGTAGCTGTGGAATGAGGTTTTCTGTTCGCTCAAATTTAATGGCTCATGGAAGAAGGAGGCATAACAAAGTTCTTACTCCCATTATTTGGTCAGCACGTCAAAGAACTTATATTCAAAAAGTAATTCTTTTTTTTTTCTTCATTGGATTCATTTTTTAAAAAAAGAAAAGAGATGGAAAAAAAAAAAAAAAAATAAATATAATAATAGAAACCTACTATTGATTCTATTCTTGAAATGCCTAAACCAATTACTACTTCCTCTAAATCGAATGAAATCCCTTGTCATCAACCAATTCTTACCCCAGATTCTGTAGATGAAGAAGAGGAAGAATTTTCTTACTTCCAACCTAGAAAAGGTTTTGATTTTTGATTCTTTATTGATGGATTTATTTATTTATTTAAAAAAAATTCATTTCTACAGTAGTTGAACAAAATTCATTCCGAGGAGAACTAGAATTTCGCAATTGCAATGACTATAGTGTTGAAGATTGTAATGAGTATAATGTCGAGTTTAATGGAATCCCAACTCCACCAGAATCAGAAGAGTTATACTTTCAAGACAAAGCCCCCCTTCAAGAAAATATCTTTTCAGATGCAATTAAAAAGACAAGAAAGAAGTATCAAACTAAAAAGAGGGTATTTATTTATTTATTAATTTATTTACAACCTGAAAAAAAAAAAAATTTTTTTTTTTTGAAACTAATTCTTTTTATTTATTTTTTTTTAAAGGTTGCTGCAAAAAAAATGAAATTGGAATCTAGACTTGAATTTCTTCTTGAACAAAATGAAAAACTTCGTGAATACCAAAGTTATATGTCTTTTATGTCTCTTGATATTGATACAATGCAAGTATGAAACTTTTTTAATGTTTTCTATACATCTGTGATTCAAAATTCATCAAAATTAATTAATAAATAAATTAGACACGAACTAGGAGAGAATGTGATGAAGATAACTATTCATATTGTGATTCTCAAACATCAAATATTTTGAAAATGGACATTGAACGGTTGCACTCTGAAACACAAAAACTTTCAGAGGATTTAGATTTTGAAGTTGCTTGTATTCTAACAAAACTCCGCTCAATTGAAAAGCCTAAGATCTTGTAATATGATTTAAAATTATTTTTCTTTTCCTTTTTTTTCTTTGGATAAGAAAAATAAAATAGAAAGATAAAAATAAAATAAAATAAAATAAACTTTCTACAGTGTATTCTTATTTTTATGCTTTTATTTATATTTACAATTTTTTTTTATACATCTAAGGGTTGTTGTTCTATTTTTTGATAAAATATTAAATAAGCTGTGTCTTTAGATTTCGTGAATGGGCTTAATAATTCCATAACTTGTTGATGAGAAACAAAACGAACATCAATATCATCGAATCGAAGCCACTCTGCTTTACTGCAAAATAATGTAATAAAGTTAGGAAGTTTGAAAATT
>Ga0209960_1003922_pt1 | contig 12057 bp, 10 predicted proteins | sample ThiBiot_500_plan_2_FD_183947 | JGI IMG/M metagenome (GOLD analysis project Ga0209960, IMG submission 183947) | Wastewater bioreactor microbial communities from Cape Town, South Africa - Thiocy_expt_500_plan (SPAdes) | ecosystem: Engineered > Bioreactor > Thiocyanate-remediating >... | reverse complement strand
AAAAAAAAAAAAAAAAAAAAAAAAAAAGAAAAACAAAAAAAAAAAAAAAAAAAAAAAAAAAAAAAAAAAAAACAGAAAAAAAAAAATGGCTGACATTTCAAAGCAATTAATCAACAAATAAATAAATCATTCCCATTATACCTCTGATTATAATAACTTTATTATAAACTCAACATTCACACAAATCAACTCAACAATTAAAAATAACAAAAAATAATAGTAGACAATCAATCATAATTCTGGGATAAATCATAGTGTTCAATGAGGTGCCAGAGAAAGGCGTTGGAATCAATTAATTAGAACAAAGAAGAAAAACATAATTAGATTGATATTACAGTACAAAATAGTAATTTTATTATTTAATTTTTTTAAATTTTGAGATTTTTAGTTCTAATTTTTATTTATTTTCTATGTATTTAATCAATATTGTTGATTTGATTGATTGAATCTCTTAATAATTTTTTTTTTTTTATTTGATTAGATAGATATAAAAAAATGCCTGATACAATTACAATTGTATTGATTGGTCTTGTTGGATTTTTAATCATATTAGTATTTTCTTTGTTAGTAGTAGGATGTTGGTATATTTATAAGAGAAGGAATAGGCAATATAATTATTCAAGACCAATTGAAGGTTTGAGTTTTTCAAAAAAAAATTTTGAAAAATAAAATAATAATTATTATTTTATAAATTAGATCCTGAAGATATCTATGAGATGAATGATTTAGAACCTCAAAGACCACTTGATTCTATTGTAAAATTTCCTTTTTTTTTGTTTGATTTTCAAAAAATAAATAAATAAAAATCAAATTAAATTTTAGGATCTTTCATATACTGGTGATCATCCTCCAACTTACGATTTTGCTATTCAAAGTAATCGACCACCAAATAGAGTTATATCCCAAGAAGAAAGAGAAAAAGAACTTCGAAAAGCTATTAGAAGACAAGTACGTCTTTTTTTTTTTTTTTTCATCATTTTGAATGTTTTCAAAAAAAGCTACGAAGTGAAAGAAGAAAAAGAAGGAAGAAGAAATTAGAATTAAGAAGAGTTGAAGAGAATGGAAATGAAAATGAAAATGGTGGAGGAGGAGGAGGAGGAAGTTCAATGTCATTGACTCATTTTAACTCAATTCCAATTCCACTTTTAAATGAAATTACAAATGCAACATTAAATCGATCAGGACAAACAAGTACTTCTGACCATCAAACTACTCATATGGGAGAAAATGAAACTCAGGTTTCTGAAGATTCAGAATTAAGTTCAGGTTCTGAAAGGGAATTGAGAGAAATGGAAGATCAAGAAGTTCAAAAAGCACTTACAAATCTCAAAAAACAAAAAAAGGAAAAACAAAAAAGGAATGTAGAAGAGGAAGAAAATGAGGAAGAAATAGATGAAAGTGATATTGGACCGTCATCATCTTCATCCAAAAAGAAATCAAAGTTGAAATTAAAATTAAAATCAAAACCACTCAACAAAGGAAAAATAAATCAAATGGATGACTTTGACCTTTCATCTCCTACTTCATCTTCACAATCTCAAAAGAAAATCAAATATAAAGTTCTAAAACGGTTTGAAAATATTTTCTTTTCTTCTTTTTTAAAGAGTAAAAATAAAAAATAAATAAAATAAAATAAAAATAGTTATAAAGCAAATGGATTAAATGAACTATCTCTTGAATCTGGTGATATAATCTTACTGACAAAAAAAGAGAATGTAATAATTTTTTCAAAACAAAAAAAAGATAAAAAAATAAATAAAATAAAATAAATAGGTAAAGCCAGGATTTTGGGAAGGAACAGTAAAAGGGAAAAGAGGACTGTTTCCAAACAATGAAGAATATGTACAAATCATTAAACCAAAAAAGAAATAAGATTGAAAAGAAAGGAAAAATGAAAAAAAAAAATAATAATATGACAATGATTTATTTATTTTTAATATTTAAACATTGAGTCAAAAATGAAATGAAAATAAGATAGCAAAACAAAATAAAATACAAAAGATTATTTAATCAAAAAATCTTTGACTTGAATAGAATGAAGGAGTTTCTCCCTGAAAACTTCCTCATCTTGGAAACAGACAAGTTCTAAAGTTGAAAAACAAGAATGAGAAACTGGAAGTGGGTATTGTCTTTCTTGATTTTGTCTTTGATTATTTGGGAATGGTAAAAAGGAGAGGGTAAATTGTGGAAGAAGACAAGAGAATCCTCCAGGTGGAACTCTTGAACATCCAGTTACAAAGGAAAGAAGTTTTGCTCTGTTTTCAATTGAAAATTCTTCAACAATTTTCCAAAATAGAGTCAAAGTTCTTTGAACAAGGGCATTCTCTAATTCGTGTTTAACTCGAATATTTTTCTTCCAATCATCAATTTGAATATCTTGAGTTCCCTCGATTCTTAAAACTAAAGGAATAGGATCTAACATTCCAGCCCAATTTGCTGGACAAACTTCTCTAAAACCATCAATAAAACTTTTCATAGATTTAGAAGCTCCACTTTCTCCGAAAGAGAATAAGATTTTACTCCTTAAATAATCGAAAAAATTTTCATTTGTAACATCAACGTTCTCTCCATTCTCAGTAAATAAAGCTGTAATAGTATTTTCTGAGTTTCGATTAATTTTTAAGGTACTAGTTTCTTTGAAATTCTCCTTAACATCACTAGAAACATGAATATCAGCAGCCATACTTAAAGATAAATCTTCAATATTTCCATCTTGAATAATATTCCTAATTGCTTTGAAGAAATTTGGATCCAATGTTTCATAATCTTGAGTTTTAAGTGGTATTCCGAGTAAGAGTTTATACATTGAAGGAGCAAGTCCAATTGGGAAAAGTATTTGTAAATGAGGATGAACCAAGCATAGAGCTACCAACTTTTTTTTTTTTTAAAAGAAAAAAAGTGGTTATTTCTTTGAAAGTAAAATAATTAAGAAATAAATTAAATTTAATTAATAATTACCTTTCCAAGAAGTGAAAAGAATTCAAGAGAACCTGGATTATAATCAGCTAAAGGATGTAAAGTAAAATTTTGTGATGCTCCATTTACTTCAGCTCCATGAAGATATCCTAACCATAAACCTTGATAACAAAAAAAAAAAAGTTATGAGAAAAGAAAGAAAAGAAAGAAAAGAAAAGAAAAAAGAAAGAAAAGAAAAAAGAAAAAGAAAAAGAAAAAGAAAAAAGAAAAAGAAAAAAGAAAAAGAAAAAATTAAAACCAATTTGAGACATTTGTTTTCCCATTAATTGCATATAGTCTCGAATAATTCCACCACCATCAGCACCTTCTTGACCTTTAATTTTAATTTGAGGGACTTTTAAACGAAGATCATCAATCTTAATTGAGGAAAATGCTTGAAGACTTGAATGATAAAGATCTTCATAATCAACATCAACTTGATAAGGAGATCTAAGAGTAATACGAACTAAAGGAAGTTCAAATGTCTCATAAGGAAATGCTCTTCGATATGTAAGAATAAATTTTGCAAATTCTGGATCTCTTTTGATTGTCTCATTTTCTTCAGAAAGTAATCTTTCATTTAAAACAGTTGTTTGAATATCTGAAGGAAGATCAATGTCATGTGGATAAAAAGAAAATTCCTTTAAAAACTCGTTAAATTGTTGAACTAATGTTGTAACAGGACGTTGAACAGGAGGTCTAATATCAAATACATCATTAATCATGATTGAAAATGTTCCTTCTTCAACAGTTTCTTCAATCACCATCTCCAAAAAATTTTCAATGGAAGGAAGAAATAATTTTTCAAGGAGCTTCATCTCTCCAACTTCAATGATTGATAAAAAAACTTGTCTAAGTCGAACTAATTTCAATGCAGATTCCATCTCAGGAGTACATCCTTGAAAGAGATTCTTGTTCAAAGAATTTTCAAAAAATTGTTCCAGGATATTATTTTCACAATGAGAAAAGTCTGGGAAAAAGTTCTTTAAGAGAGAGGAGAGATGTCTAGCAAAAATTTCATGAGTTGATCTCGTTAGAATTAATTCTAAATCAAATTTCATTATTTCTTGAACCCAACCATCCAAGAAAGTTAATAAAGAAGCTTTTGAGAATGAGGAGAGTAAGATAAATGGTTCTGTTGGATCTTGCATTTTTTCTTTGAGTGCATTAAACTCTTCAACTGCCCAAAGTTGGACTTCATTCTTTTCAATGAAATCAAAAGTTGGAGCATCTTTGTTCAAAAGTAATCCATGGAGAGGAGAAAATGTGCCTTGAAGCCTAGAGGGATTTTGCTTTTTACTTTTTACTTTTTCTTTCTCTAAAGTTGCACCAGGATTTGATAATATTCTTTGAACTCTTGTTACAGAAAAATGTTCAGAAATCAAGAGAGTCTCCTTTAAAATTTCTAATAATGATGTTAACCAAATTATAAACTCTCCTGAATTTTGAAGTGATAATCCAAAATTTTGATAAGTTTCTCTTGAAAATATTTCTGGCCATTTAGAAATATCTTGTGTGGAGAGATTTCTAAATAGAATTTGGAAAAGAGACCTAATTTTTTCATTCTTTCTGATATCATCTTCAAATTGAGTCTTTGCACAAAGAATTATCCCAAAAATAAAAGAGATATTTGATTTTGAAGGGAGTATATACATGATATCATAAATACAAATTCTGAGGGCTTGAAAACAGGAAGATGATGTAGGACTTGTTCGAACCCAGTCACAAAAATTAAAAATTAATCCATCAGCATCAGGTGGGGCAACTCCAATACCTCTAAGGATACTTAATAGGTGAGAAATTTGGAGTTTTGTCTCAGGAACAGCAAGGGAGAGAACAGTTGCAAGACTTGTTGTGAAATTTTTCCAATTAACACCTTTGATTGCATTCAAATTTTGGTGAGTAGGATTCTCATTAAGTTGATCATAAAGTGGAATTGCGTTGATAAGTATAGAGATAAGAAGGGAGTAGATTGATTGAGCATCTTCATACACTTTTTGAGAAAAAGTTTGAGAAAATGGATATGGAGCATTTTTTGAAAAGACCCAAGTTGGGAAACAAGATAAAACTGTTAGAAGAGATGACATGATATCAATATCTTTATGTTTAAAGAGAGGAATTGCCTCTCTTCCTTGTGAAAATAAAGCATGATTGATATAAACAAGGACTAAATGATAAACGTCAAAGATACTTTCCTCAGGGAATCTATAAATTTTCCAAGCTGTTGAACGAGGAAGACTAGGAAGACTAGGAGGAGTTAAAACACCAGGAGTTGAATTTCGATTCATGAGTCTTTGAAATATATTTTGAGGTCTCTGAGGACTTGGGTTAACATTAACATTCTCATTAGCATTAGGATTTAACCAAGAAAAGTTACGAGCAAAGAATCCTGGTGAGATGATATCCAAGAAAATTTTTGCTACTTCAGGTGTTTTAACAAGAATATTTCCATTTGAATCTTCTTTTATAAAAGTTACTAATGCTACAAGGGTAGAACCCATATCTCCATGATCAACTGCACTCTGAAGTGGTTGAATAATTGCATTTGCTTTCATTTCATTCTCAAGTGCTTGGAGAAGAAGTAACTCCAGAGCATGTCTTTCCATTGTTATATGTTTATGTTTATGTTTTGTCTTTTTGTACTCAAAGTTTCTGATGTTGATTGCTTTGTTCTGTTCCAAGTTCTGCTTTGTAATTTGAATTAGATCTAATTAATTTATTGAAGAATAAGAGTATTAGTATTATTATAACAATTAAGAAATTAAAGTGATTTTTTTATGCATAAAGTATTTTTTCATTAATAATAATAATGTATTCTTTGATGAATTCGAAAGCTTTCAATTGCCAATACAACTACCGATTTGAATATGAATCTATCTTTCTTTATGAAATTATATTTGAATGGAATAAGAATGAAATCAAATGAATGAGTTAGTATATAATTCAGTCTTTCAATTCGGTTCATAATAGTAATTGATTGATTTTTGACATTATAACAAGTTTGATATTCTCATTCTAATGCCATCCTTCTAACTTCACTCATTTTACTTACTATAATTCATTTTGATTCATCAATTAATTAACTAACTAACTGAATGAATGAGAATGATAAATTGAATTGAATTGAATGGAGATGGATACAGCTTTGACTTTAATGTTTTGGACTTGATTTTGTTTACTGTATTTATTGATGGTTTTGAGTCGGTCAAAGGCCAAACCCAAAACACTCCTTTGCATCATCTTGGTTCGTTTCCTTTGATCATCAAATTTCTTTTGCTTGTTTCAATTCAATTCAATTGTTCATCATCTCTATCTATCTATCTATCTATTTATTTTTCTTTTATTTGATTTTGGAGTTTTTTGAGTTTTTTGGAGATTTTTTTTTTTTGTTCTATTTTTTGGTTGGTTTTTCAACTACAGAGACAGCAGGGAAATGAGGATGATATTTGAAGTCAAAGGAAAGAGCAGCTTGGGAAGTCCCTGATTGATTGATTTTTGAGTTTGCCATTTTTAAGGCTAATTGGTTTGCAATGACAACACGAGCCATAGATTTTGTTTCCTGGTTGTTATAATAATTAATTAATTAAGAAATTAATTCAAATGTTTGAAGGAAAATAGAGTAATTTAGAAATTTAGAAAAAATAGAAAACCTCAATAAATACATCATGGAAATAACCATATTTTGTTTGATCTCGTGTGAGTTTTGTTAACTTTTCAATCAAACTCTTTGTGGTTTTGAGACTTTCTTCTGCAACTTCAAATAGATTTTTTGCCTATTTTATGTTTGGTTGAGTTTGTTGTTTTTTGAAAAAAAAAAAAAGAAAAAAAGAAAAGACCTTGTAATTAGTGAAGGAGATATTTGATACGAATTGTTCATAAGTTAAAGGTGTAGGAGTAATTAAATTCAAAAAAGCTGAAAATCTATGGTTAAAATGAACTTTTGGATCAACTAATTCAAATTTTGGGAGATCAATCATTCCTGCTAATTTACATCCACATAAAAACTAAAAACAAGAGTTTTTAATAAATGAAAAGAAAAAGAAAACAAAAAAAGTCATTCATACTTGAAGAAGTCCTCTAATAAGACTTTGTTTTGCTGATTGAAATAATAAATCTACATTTATAAGCTCAAAAGGCATCTTCTTTTTGTGATTCCCTTTTTTTTTTATTTTTTATGAATAAGTTATTTAATTTTCGAAAATTGAATGCTCCAAAAAAATGAAATGAACTTTCAGCTTGTTTAGTTTGTTCGATTGAGTTTTGTAAATTATGGAGATGAGAGCTTAATAAGTAGTCAAGATACCTTTAAAGTATATTTTTTAGAAATGTTAATTTTGAAAAAGAAAAAGAAAAAAGAAAAAAGAAAAAAGAAAAAAGAAAACCAATAAACTTGAATAATTTCTAAGTTAGTATACAAATGAAGTTCAAATCCCATCAAAATCATATCAATCATGAAATGAACTTTGTGATAGTATGTCCAACTCGTTAAATGATAAAAAAATGGTTTCTATTCATAAAATAATAAGCTAACAAATTAAAGAAAAAGAAAAAGAAAAAGAAAAAAGAATACTGATGCAGAAGAATTCAAAAGTGAATTCAACTTTTGATCCATACCATCAGCCTAATTTGGAGATTGGTTAATAAAATAAAAGAATAAAGTCCTCAAGAAAAAAAAAAAAAAAAAAAAAAAAAAAAAAAAAAAAAAAAATCAATAAACAAATAACCTCAGCTTGAAGTTGTTCCCATTCTAAAAGAGTTTTCTTCATTCTACGTTGAATCCTAGCACGATTTTTTGAATAAATTCTAAATGTTTCTCCCCAGACCTATGATAAAAAATAAATAAATTCAATAATATGGTTCTTTATTCTTGAAAAAAAGAAAAGAAAAGAACCAGAGATGATAATTTCAAGAAATCATTCAAGATTTGAATGACTTCTTTATTTTTACTATCAAAATAAGTTGTCTTTGAGTAAGTTATAATTGACTCCTTTATTACTTCTCCAAGTGGTGTTCTTCCAAAGAATTTTTCATCTTGAATAAAAAATGTCTTGAAGAAAAATTGAAATTGTTGAAATTGTTGTTTTTTGAATTGTATTAAAAGAAAAGAAGAGAGAAAAAAGGAAAGTAACTTGTAATTTAGATCGAGGAAAAATCAAAGGAGCTGGTTTCATTCTTGAAAAATAATTAAAGAATGCCTATTTTTTTAATTGATAAATAAGAAAAATGATTCAAGAAAAAGAAAAAGAAAAGAAAATGGAAAGAAGAATCAAACCAAATAACTTGAAAGAGATGTTAAAGTTGATAAATTGCACATCACTTCAAATTGAGTAATCATTTCTGAAAAATCTGAAATTGCCTAATTTCCAAAATTTAGATGAATAAAAGATCGTAAAAAATAAAAAAAGGAATAAAATGAAATTACTTTTTCTCTTGATAAAAATTCACTAGGTTGGGGAGGAGTATGGATACTTAACTTTCTGTTAAGATATTTATTGAACCCTACCATGTATCCCTTTTCGTCTAGAAAAAAAAAAAATAAAGATTAAAGTAAATAAATAAATAAATAAATAAGAACCTGGTCGAACCCCAATTTGCATTGTATTTTGAATAATTGGAATTTGAGAACGAAGGAAATTAATAGATTTCATTGCATGAGCGTTTGTTTTGAATGGAACTTCGTTCATATGTTGAATCAAAGAGATGAATGCCTTGAAAGAAAGAAAGAGATCGAAACTATTATTCAAAAAAAAAAAAATTATGATCAATGAAAAATTACTCTATGAAAACGAATTCTTGAAAGAAGTGAATCCAATGAATTTAAGTCTGTTTCTTTTTGTTTATTTATTTATTATTTATTTATTGAATTCAGATTTAGTGAAAAGAAAAAAGAATAAAAATACGGTTATGATCTTTTAGCTTTTTAATTTCTCGGTATTCATTCATTAAAAATGTTTCTGATTCATTCAACATTAAAGAGATTTCATCACTTGTTGCCACATCTAAAGTAGGTAGAGAATAAGGTTCTGAAATGTAATCTTCTTCCTAAAGTTATTTTTTTTTTTATGATCAATTAATATTGAAACCCTTTTTGGTTCCAAATGAAAAAAAAAAAAAAAAAAAAAAAAAATACTTCAATAATTTCTCCATTCAAAATCACATTTTTGATTAAAGAACATATTTTAAGAGTTGAAAGAACAAAAGATTGAAGAACTCTATCTTTTAATACTCCTGGTTGATGACAATAATAACATGTAAAAACAGTTTGAGCTAATGTATCACCAGCAATCCATCTCATCTTTTATTATTTTATTTTTGTTTTGATTTTTCAATAAATATTTTTTTCAAAGAAATCGAACTTCATTTGCTAATAGTTCATCCATAATTCCAATCTTTTCTTCAATTGTAAAATCTTCAATTTTAATATCTCCATTTTCCAAATATTTTGCAAATGTTAAGATCTTTTCACCTTCTAATTCAGGTGGATCCATTCCAGCATCCATTTTTGGATCCATAATCTATATATTTTGAAGATTATGTTTTGAAAGGTTCGATTAAGATCATAAAAAAGATTTGAAATCAGAAATCAAAATCAAAAGTCAAGAAAAAAAAAAAAAAAACTTCAAGTGCAGACATAGCTTCCGTTAAAGAAAAACTTTTTGTATGGACCATTTCTCCAACTTCAAACTCTTTATTATTTTCAAAAAAAATCAATTAATATACATAAAATCAAAGTGCCAAATCAATAAACTTTATTTTTCAGTTTATTTCAATCAATCAAAGAAAGAAAAAAAAAATCAACCTTGAACAGCTTGGTCCAACAACTCGGTTATATCAACCCAGTCAATAAATGCTGGTTCAATTTTGAGACCTGATTTTAAAAAAGAATTAAAAGTTCAGAAAGAAAAGTATTAAGGTATAAAAGAAAAAGTGTTTGAGATCTCAGTTAATTGTGGTGTTTTGAATTGAAGGAAGAAGAACCTTCAACCAACATGTCCAAACCTTTCTCCATGTTTTTTTTTTTTTTTTGAGTTGACCACAACCACTTTTTTGCTTGTTTGTAACTAAAAAACAGTGACATCTCAACCAAATTGATTCTCACTCAAACAATCAGATTCTTCAATGCTTAATTGTTCGTGGAATAAAAGACCAAATGAAACAGAAAATGATAGGAAAAGGAAGTGTAGAGACTAAATATCTTCGATATTTACTTTGAAGAATTATGAATTATTAATGTTTTGGAGATATATATGAAGGATGACTATGTTTTAGTTTAATTATTCGGAGTGACAAAACCAAATTTTAAAACAAGGGGAATTTCTTTCATAAAAAGTAAGATCATCATCTACAAATTGTGGTTGTTGTTGCTGCCTAACTTTAGCCTTTTCATCGCTCACCAGCTGGCTCAGCACTCCCCTTGCTGCTTTTGTAATGGCTGGATAGTTACCTCTCCATGCCTGCACATAGCAAATCAGCGCAGTGACCTTATTCACGTCAAGTTGCTCTCCCATTTTTCCTGAGAGGGTTGCTTGAAGAAATTCATCTCTAGTAAATAGTTCCTTTGCTATTGCATGAACTACCGTTTGGAGAGATTTTGCCCTATCTGTGTACATGGCCCAAGTAGTCCTCTCGATTAAATATTCTGGAAACAGAGAATGGATTAGTACATAATAGAGTCCATCTATAGGTTGAGGTAGTTAAAATAGACAAGAATAGCTGAGCATTTATAATGCGAAACAAAAGGATCAAAAAAAACTTATTAAAGAAACCTTGTGGTCTTCTGTGTAGAGAATGGATAAAATTTAAATTCAATTTGGTTGAGATTATTCAGATGGACGACCAGAATCTTTGCAGGAAATTTACACCTTGTTGAAGGGTTTGATGAAAACAAGATTATTTTTATGCTCAAATGACCTCTGATGGGAGGATTCTTCTTTGATAAGAGTCCATAGTTTCTTTTTAATCCATATCAAGACCATCTACGAGGTTCTTTGTATTTCAAATCTAATGGTTAAATCGTTTCAACAACCTGATTTTAAGTTTTAGTTTAGTCTTTAGTTTTAGTTTGGTTTTGGTTTTAGCCTTTAGTTTTTAGTTTTTAGTTTTGAGATCCTAATTATTGGCTGATCAATTTACAGTGAGTTTTAGTTTAGTTTTTTGCTTTCATGTTATGACGTCACTGAGCACGTTTGTCCTGGTTCGCTTTCTTATAAAACCGTTGCTATTTTTTTTTTTTTTCTTCCAACGCCTTTTGTGAGACCTCCTTCTATTTTCTTTATCCTTTTGAAGTTTTGAAGTTTTGAAACAATACACACTCATGAGTACTCTAGAGATGGAGGCCAATGACACCACGGATCCCCGCCAAAATTTAAGGCAAGTTTTACTAGCAGCTAAGGAAGCCGATAAAGCAAAACTCAAATTTTTAAGAGCTCTTTCTCAAAGTTTACGTTCTAATGATCCTGTTATTTCTGGAAAAGCTCTTGAAATTTACAAAAAACTTAGCAGACAAGAATTTGGAATCAACAAACTCTCGAATAATAAATCTGGATTAAAAAAAAGTCAAGGAATCAATGAAATCCTCAAAGAATGGCCTATGGTTTCATTAGGAGCAGGAGCAGGAGCAGGAGTTTTGATAAATTCCAAGCTTGGAATGAAATCAGCCCCAATTCCTAATTTACAAATAAGATCAAAGTCTTCAATAACTGGGCCTCTAAAGTCTGGTGGAGCTAAGAAATTTTCTCTCCCTTTCGGAATTACAATTGTTGTGTTACTTATTATTGGATATTTTGGATATAAGAAATGGAAACAAAGAAAAAATCCAGCTGTAGATGAAGGACCAGAACCACATGAAGGACCACAACTACATGAAGGAAATGTCAACCAAGATATTATGATCGCGGTTGCGAACCATATTGATGATGTGGTGGCTCCACGTCTCCAAGCTCAGATTGAGATGCCCATTGAGGAGCAAATGAATGAATTGTTTTTCAATTATGTTAATGATAATTAGTCGGTATTCTTTGTATACTTTGAGATCAAACAACCACAACTTTTATTTTTCTTTTAATCATCCTGTAAATTATTTCCATTCCTCATTGAAAATAA
>Ga0209960_1003920_pt1 | contig 12061 bp, 19 predicted proteins | sample ThiBiot_500_plan_2_FD_183947 | JGI IMG/M metagenome (GOLD analysis project Ga0209960, IMG submission 183947) | Wastewater bioreactor microbial communities from Cape Town, South Africa - Thiocy_expt_500_plan (SPAdes) | ecosystem: Engineered > Bioreactor > Thiocyanate-remediating >... | reverse complement strand
TTTAAAAAAAAAGCCGAAATTCATAAAAAAATGATTGAAATTTATTTTATGTCTGAAACTTGGAAAAATTTACTGATTAAGATTCTAATTGGTGATTCAATTCAAATGTCACTATCTGTTATGTTATTAATTGAAACTCTTCACTCAGGTTACTTTTTACTTTTTTACTTTTTTACTTTTTTACTTTTTTCCTTTTTTCCTTTTTTCCTTTTCCTTTTTTTTCAAAAACAAAAAAAAAATTAAAGGAGATCATCTTTATCTTTTTATAAAAAGTGGAATTGTAAAAACTCTTGGACTCATTCTCGAATTAGATATTGAACACTTAGTAATTCAATCATTAAAATTAATTTTAGAGACACTTGAACGTGATGATTCAGGTACTACAATCTCTCTCTCTCTCACACTTCTCTATATTCAAACCATATTTGATAGGTGATTGCTCCCGGAGAGTCTCAAATATTTCATCATCAATATTTCTTAAACTATTAGACTCAAGAGATGTCAAAATTTTAAAACTTGTTTCAAAAATTTTATCAATTGTAACATACTATGGTTTTTTTTTTTTTCCTTCCAAAAAAATATCTATCTATTATTGTTTTTTCAAACTTTTTTCATATCTTAGCGAATTTTCAAATGGATGCACTCAAATGTGGTGGAGTAAACAAAATTATTTCTAAAATACCTTCTCAAATGACATTATGGCAATTAAATTTTGATATTCTAGAAAACTATTGTCATTCATTTGCAAATCTATCAGAAAATAGTATTAAAAATTTCTTTCTAAATTAAAAAAAAAAAAAAAAAAAAAAAAAAAACAAAACAAAAAAAAAAAAAGGAAATTTACACCAGGAAATTTTATCAGCTAATCCTCTTGTGTTATTTAAAAATTTTTTTGATCAACCATCTAAACGAAATCAAATTATTTTTTATCTTGTAAGAGTATTTGTAAATCTAGGAATTGATGGTTTTTCTTTCTTTCTTTCTTTTTTTTCTGATAATCTTTTATTTTCATATATATTTAAAATAAAACAAAATAAAAAGATCAAATTGATTTGAATTTATTTGATTTTGAATTTAAAATGGATGTTGAGGATATGATAACTGAAAGTGAACCAAAGGAATTACCTTCACCTAAACTTTCAAGGAGCAATATTAGTATTGAAAAAAGTCCTTCTCAAAATAATTTAAAAATTCAACCAAATGAAAACTCATCATCATCCATTGTAAGAGCTCATTCATCCTCCTCGATTTGTCATACTGTTCCAAAATCTGGCCACTTAATTGACCTAGTATATTATTTAGTTACCAGCAATAATTCAGGTTCCTTTTTTTTTTTTTTTCTTTCTTTTTCTTTTTTAAAAAAAAAATAATAAATTCGATTAATCTTTGAATTAAAGATCAAGAGCTCGTTGATTCATTTGTAATTACTTTCAGGACATTCACTTCCTCCACAATTTTCTTAAGACTTTTGCTACATATGTTTTTTTTTTTTTTTTTTTTTCTTATTTTTTTTTTTTTTTTTTTTTCCTGATTTTATTATTTATTTATCTAAATGCTAATCTTACTTTGGTTTTTTAGATTCAAAAGAAAAGTTACTAGCAAAGAAGAAAATGCAATAATAAAAGATAAAGTGTTATTCATTCTTGTTCGCTGGCTTTATCATCGAATAGAAGATTTTAAAGAAGAATCTCTCACTGATTTAGTCAAGTCATTTCTTTCAAAAAATCGCAAACAACACAAATCCCCAATATTATGGGACTACATTGAAAAACTGTTGAGCAATGAAAAGATATTTGGAGAAGATCTTAACAAAACAATTATGTGTAACCACAACGTTGTTTTTGAGAAAGCAAATTCTTTGGTATTACAAGAAAAAATTCCAACTACCGAAAAAGAAGCAATTTATTTAGCTGCCATTCAATTTCAAATTGAAAATCAAATTGATAAAGAAGAGTACAGCGATGAGTAAGAAATTATCATTTATTTTTTTATTTTTTTATTTTTTTATTTTTGAAAAAAAGTAAATTGAATTAATTAAAATTCAATACATTTCTTTTTTCTTTTTTTTTTTAAAAAAAAAGAACAATCAGTGTTTCCAGATTTGAAGAGAGTGTTGTAAAACGTCTCTTATCAAATGGACATCAAGGAATCCGATCTTCATCCAAGAAAATTCATGATGAACATATCCCACTAAGAGGACTTCTTGAAAAAGATGCAAAACATTTGTATATTAATACTTGTAAAAATTTACCAACCTATTCTTATTATTTTTATTCTGTAAAGGTATTTCTTTCTTTCTTTTTCTTTTTTTTCTTCTCATAAGAATTTTTTTTTTCATTCACTTATTATTCTAATTATTTTTAACTTAGTGCCCAGATGGCAATAAAAAAAAACAACTTGACAGGCTATTTGGAATTGGACCAAATGGAGTTTTAATTTTAGAAGAGAAGTCAAATGTTTTTTTTTTTTTTTTTTTTTTAAAAAAAAAAAAAAAAAAAGAAATTTCCTTCTTTTTTCTTATGACAATAACCTATCAATAGAATATTGTGAATAAATGGTCATTTTCATTGGTTCAATCATGGGGATTCTCAGGGGATTACATTTTTTTAAAAACTGCTGATAGTGAAAATATACATGTGCTAACAGAATATCATTTCTCAACGAAAAAAGCTCAAGAAATCTCAGAACGCCTTTCTTCTCAAGCAAAAAGTGTGAGTGAGAAAAAGGAAATTATTGATCCCCTTCTCCATCTCGATGTTCATGAAAATGCAAACTGTCCTCCTGATCCTCTCCTTGCAAATTTTATTAATACAAAGAATTTCCAGACCAAGGTTTACTTTCATTCTCATTCAAAATTTCACTTCTTCTTTTCTTATTGTTCTTCGATTCTAATCCCTAATTTTAGGATTTGATTACAATCCCAGAAGAACTTGCTCGTCAAATGGCTTTAATTGAACATCGATACTATCAACATGTCTCCCTTGTTGATTGTTTAAACTATGTTTTGAAAAAGCCTTCGACAAGTGAAGGCCTCGAATTTTTAAAGAAATTAATTAAACATTTTAATATGGTAAGTTTATATTTATTTCCTTGAATTCATTAAAAGGATTAAAATGAATCTCAATTTAGATGTCTGATTGGGTGTCTTCAGAGCTGGTCCTTGAAGAAGATGGTGAAGAGAGAGCAAAAATGTTGAAAAACTTTGTTCAATTAGCAAGGGTTCAATTTAATTTTTTTTTTTTTTTTTTTTTTTTTTTTTAAAAAATAAAAAAAAAAAACAAAAAAAACTCTCTTTAGATGTGTCGAAAACATAACAATTTTAATGGTTTAATGGAAATTTTATCTGGACTCAATTCTTCTGCTGTTAGAAAATTGAAAGAAACTTGGGAAGTTAATATTTTATTCATTTTTCTTTTTTGGAGAAAATAACATAAAATAAAATAATAAAAAAAGCTTCTTCCGAAGAAAGATGTCCAAACCCTTGAAGAGTATGATAATTTAATGGCTTCTCGAGGAAATTTTGCTGAATATCGAAAAACAATAACTGAAGCAGCAAGACCTTGTCTTCCTTATTTTGGTAATTAATTTTGAAATAATGCTTGAAAAATAAATCAATTAAAAAAAAAATTATTAGGTGTATATTTAACTGATCTAACTTTTATTGAAGATGGAATTCCCGGATATTCTTCTGGTGGAAAAATTAATTATTCAAAAGTAATTTTTTCTTTTTTTTTCTTTTTTCTTTTTCTTTTTTTTTTCTTAATTTATTGTTATTAAAGAGATGGAGAATGTACTGTATTATTTCGGAAATTGAAAAATTTCAAACTGGCCACTATTTTTTTGAAGAGATTGTTCCAATTCGAGAATTTTTGGAAAATGTAAAAGGTATAGAAGAGAATGAAAGGTATGGAATCGCAAAAAGATTAGCTGGATTAAAGAAAGCAGCTACCATTCAACTCAGCCCTGCAATCAAGCTTACTAGGACAATGGCAGAGTTCTTTAGAGAGAAAGGGTCTTCATAAACATTTTAGATGATGTATTCTAATAAATGACTGGCTTCATATATATTGTTACCAAAGTGAAAAAAAGAAAGAGAAAAAAAAAAAGAAAAAAAAAAAAAGAAAAAAAGAAAAAAAGAAAAAGAAAAAAAAAGAAAAAAAAAATGGAAAGGAGGCTTGTGTTGGTGTTGGTTGTCTTGTTCTTCTTTCTTTCACCAATTAACTGCGAGCAAGACTTTGCGGTCCTTAAGAGTGGTGGCAAAAATGAAAAGGTTCCTTTAGGTGAAATGAAAAAGAAATTCTTAGAACAACAACAAACAATTAAGAAACTTGAAAAAGACGAGGTTACAAGAGGTTCTGGCAAGTATTTCTTTCTTTTTTTTTTTCTTTCTTCCTTGCTTTTCTTTTTGTTTTTCTTTTTTTTTAAAAAAAAAAAAATAAATAAAACATATCAAAAGAATCGAGGAGGTCTCGAAAGAAAACCCAAGGGTTGGGCTATTTGTCAAAAAAGGGAAAGCTATTTTCAATGCATTAATATCAAACAACATCATCCCATTAGACGCAACTATTGTCAATCTTTCCACTTCTGATAATCAAGTAATCTTTATCATTTCAAATAAATAAATAAATAAATAAATAAATAAATAAATAAATAAATAAATATTAAAGATTCCAGATAACTCTCCAGAAGATTCAGAATTACTCGAATTTGCTTATCAAATTGAAGATCAAAAATTTTATCTTGAAGTTTTAGTTGGCTTTGAATCCACAAAATTTTATTTTATCAAGTTTTTTTTTTTTTTTTTTTTTTTTTTCGAAATCAAAAGGAATAATAATAATATAATTAAATTAGAGGTTGGAAATTAAATGACAAACACAAAAGGATTGAAGAAATTAATTTTGATTCTTTTATTAGTCAAGAAATGATTTTAAAGATCGCAACAGTCATGTTTTTCGTTGGTTTGATTTCTTTGGTATCACTTGGTCTTTGTTGGTGGAGAGAAAAATCAAAGGAGAATTTGAAAGTGAAACAAAATTAAGAGGAATAGAAAGAAAAAAACTTGTAAAATAAAAGAACTTTAGAATCAATTTCCTAGACCATTAAAATTTTGTTTCGTTGGCTGCAAAAAAAAAAAAAGCACTCAAAAGAAAAAAGGAGGAAAAAAAAAATGGCGAGGATAGTTCTTGGTTTGGTGTTTTTTGTCTCTGTGTTGTTCCAAGCTTTTGGTTTCTTTGAACACTTCTTTCAGCAAGAACATCACCACCACCACGGTTTCAATTTTTTTTTTTTTTTTGAAAGAAAATTTATCATTGATTTGTAAATAATAGTTTAATTCCTAGGAGATGAAGATAGTTTCTTTTTTTCAGAAGGATCAAGAACACAAAGGAACACTGAGGGCTCTAAAGGTTTTTTTTCTTTTCTTTTCTTTTCTTTTCTTTAAATTTAAAGTAAATTTTTTTGAACAAAATTTACTTTAGGTTGTGAAACCTTTTTATGCCCACTTACAAAGGATTGTGTAACTTCACCCCTTCATTGCCCTTGCCTTTCTTCTGAAAAAAAATGCATTCTAGATGATTGGTATATTTGTGTAAGACAAGATGTGGACTGTAATTCACTAAATTGATATAAGTTTAATATAATAGAAAAATAAGAATAAAATAAGAATAAAAAATAAGAGAAAACTTTGAGAAAAAGTGCTAACAAAAATAAAATGAAAGAATTTATTATTAGCCATTGAGAAATTTTTTTTTTCTTTTCTTTTTTTTTATTGAGAATTTTATATTATTTATTAGGACATTTTTTCGTTTCAGGATTATTATTTATTATTATTATCATTTTAAAAAGGGGAATTTACAACAGTATCCCTAAGCCTTGATCTTTGAGGGGTTGTGAGTGAAGCTTTGTGAACCATTGTGACATCATCTGGAAGGGTAACAACAATATTTTTATGTTGTCCAAATCGGAAATTATCTGCAACAATGTTATCTGAATACTTTCGGATTTTGTAATGATAAACATGTCCCGCTTTGACTTGTCTAAAGTTCCAAATAACAACATAAGGACCTGAGCTGGTTACAATGTATGTTTCCTCGTCTTCTCCAACATTGAATCGAGCAGGAGTAAATGAAGGTTGACAGCCCATTGTTGCAATGTGCTCTGGTTTTAACCTTAAACGTTTTGGAACGGGTTTGTTTTGTCCCATTGGCTTATCGAATCCTGTAACTCCTGTTTGTTGGATCTCTGTTGGAATAACTACTAAATAATTTTTACATGTTCCTAAGATCCATTTTCCATCCCCAGTGACATCAACTCCAATAATTGGATCTCCAAAACCAGGAAGATGTGTCTTTGCATTTTTATTAATTTGATTAAATAAACGAACGTCTCCTTTCTCACTTGCAACAACCAATCCTCCATTTTGGGTAGTTGCTGTACAACTGAATTGAAGTTTTGAATCTTGATATTGCTTTCTAAGTTATGATGATTTTAATGGTTGTTAGTAAGAAAAGAAAAGAAAAAAAGAAAGAAAAGAAAAGAAAAAAAAAGAAAAAAAAAGAAAAAAAAAGAAAAAACGAATGAAAAAAATAGAAAATAGAAAATAGGAAATAGGAAATAGAATAAAGAATAAAAGGGAAAAAAAAAAAAAAAAAAAAAAGGAAAATACGTAAGCTCCATGACTTGTTTATTTCCTGCGAGACGAGGATCAATCTTGAAAATTGAATTGTGTGACATACCAACAAGAGTTTGTGTGGGATCCCTTTGTGCGTACTTTGTCTCTGGACAGATATCCGAAACGTGAATGTAATCACTTACTTTCTATTTTTTAAAAAAAAATAAATAAAAATTAGCATTAATCTTAATATCAATTTGAAATAATTAAGAAAAGTTGCAAATTATTTTAAATTACCCATTCTTCAACAACTTTTCCATAATTTAAATCCATTTTAAAAAGAGTATTGTCAGAATTGGAGTCCATTAATATCATTGAAGTATCTTGGTTATGAAGCATTGTCTATTGAAAAAAAAAAAAAAAAAAATTATGATGAGGGTATTATTATTATTATTATTATTATTATTATTATTATTATTATTATTCATTAGATATTTATTTCCTTACCTTAACTGGTGAAAAATTTTTTCCTTCAAGGGTTTGAATATTTTTAATATTAGTTGAAAATTCGAGAGTATCATCTTGTGCATGCTTAAAAACTCCGATTTGATTTCCTCTTACAACAAAGGAGCGATCATATTTATATCCAACTGTTAGATTACTATTTTTTTCTTCATTTCTACTTGATTCTTGATTTTTCGAACTTTTTATAATTCCTTCTTCATCATCAGAATCATAAGAATCAGAATTTTCATCATCAGTGTCCACTATTGTTGAAATATTAATTAGAATTTTGAATTTTAACAATAAATAAATAAATAAAATAAATAAATAAATAAATAAAAAAATAAAATAGAAGTAAAACAGAAGTAAAAAAACAAAAAAAAAAAGGAAGGAAAAAAAAAACTTGTGTCATAGGTATCTGCATTTCTATCTACTTCCGCATCTGGCATCTCGCGATCAGATGAAATACAACTATTTAAAAGGGCGTTTCTGTCTTCCTCTTTGAGGGTACTAAAATCATCTCTCTCACTTTCCATCATACATCTTCCAAATATAGAAGCAAATTCCCTTTCTCCTGCTCCTGTACGAATTTTAAATCCCCATGACTGTAATAAATCTTCTTGTGTTCCATATGTCATAGTTAAATCCTTTGCCTTGGTTCATTTTTTTTTTTGAATTTTATTTAATGAAATTCACAGAGAAAAAGAAGAGGGAAAAAAAAAAAATACATAATAAAATATAGGATTCATTTGAGGAGATATTGTTTGGAAAGTTAGAGGTTTTGAACCTTCAGAAACCAAGAGATAATCTTTTGATATTTATTGTTTATTGAATACTTTGGAAAAAAAAAAGAGGAAAAAAAAAAAAAAATCTTACATTCAAATGTTTTTGATTTTTTATAAATATGAACAGTTACATCCTCAACGATAGAAAGATAAACTCCATCACTTGGATCAAACCAAAAGAAACTTGCTTCAATTGAAAATATTTTTTCGAGACCATCTAAATTTACGTTTTTAACAAAAACTGGGGCATATTTTGGTTGTTTTGGAGTTTGAGGAGTCTGGAAGTTAGGGCTTTGAGGTTTATTTTGTTCAGTTTTATTTGGAGTTACTGGGGCTGATGATGAAAGTGACTTTTTTGGGCTTGATAAAAGAAAGAAAAAAGAAGAAAGAAAGAATATTAGAGAAATTAAAGGGAAAAGATGAAAAGTGGAAAAAGAAAAAGAAAAAGAAAAAAAAAAGTCAATTGTTTACCCTTTTAGTGCCAACAAATCTTCTTCAGTTGCATTATCTGAAGAAATTGAAAACTTCCTTTCAAATATACATTGGAGGAATGTTGATTCTAAATATTGAAGAGTGTGAACTGAGGTAGAACTAATTGGGACAAATCGATATTTTTCCTATAATATCAAAAATTTAGAAATAGAAACAAATGGCTTCTAAAAATTGAATGAATTACCTGGCCATTTTGCCAAAGAAATGAGAGAGAATCATCAAACTTTTCAGTATAAAAATTCATTTCTTCTCCAAGTAAAAAGCACAAGTCATCTTCAACTAGAAAGATTTTTTTTGAAGTTTTAGTTTTAGTTTTAGTTTTAGTTTTTTTTTTTTTTTTTGTCAAAATATAAATGAATATAAAGTTAAAAATAAAAAAGGAATTACTTTCGTCGGTTTCTTGTCCCTCTTCAAAAACTTGTTGGATGAGTAATTGAAAATTGTGTTTGGTGGTCGTTGCTTGAACGGTAAGGAGGGCCTTGATCCAGAGGCACTTTTCATTTTGGTTCTTTTCTGTAGTATACAAGGCTCCATGGACTTGGATGATCTGGGAGGAGCTCTCGCCTTTATCCCCAAGCACATAGTTCCCCAACGCACGAAGCATAAACATTTTTTTATCTTGTTTCTTTTTTAACTTATTAGATGTGTTTATCCACGATAATGTGAGGAAGTGTTATACTGAACAAAAAAATTAAAAATTAGAAATTAAAAATTAGAAATTAGAAATTGAATTGTTTTTAATGTATTGTATAAATAGAAAAAAAAGAAGGGCTTAGTGTTTTTTGAAAAATGAACAATGAGCAATGCACGCACAAAAATAAAAATTTGAAAAAAAAAGAAAAAAAAACGGTCGAAAAAAAAAAAAAAAAAAAAAAAAAAAAATTAAAAAAAAAAAAAAAAAAAAAGGTAAAAAAAAAAAAAAAAAAAAAAAGGATAAGCCATTTTTTTTTTGATTTTTAGGAGACCACTATTAGACAATGTCTTTTCTATTACTTCAACAATTGGATAACTTAGCAAAAGAATATGAAACAACAAATGTAATACTTAAGAACGGAATACAAATTGCAATTGATGCTGCAACAGACTTAGAAGAGAATGGTTCTGATCCCGCTCTGTTAGAAGAACTCCATGAGACCGTCAAGGAATACATCCAGTTACTTCATATCCAATCAACAGAAAAACAAGCTTTAATTCGTCTGAAAGGACAAGAGCAAGCAAACCCTTCCCAATCAACTGACTTTGCTCATGAGTTTATCGAACTCTCAAAAACTGAACCACTCTCCCTTGCACAAATATCATCCGATCCTAATTGGAAGGAGTTGAAAAAAAGGCTTTGGGTATATTTTTTTTTTCAAAAAAAACTTGGTTAAAAAAAAAAAAAAAAAAAAAAAAAAAAAAAAAAAAAAAATTAAAAAAAATTAAAAATATTCAAAGTCAAAAAAAAAATAAAAAATAAAAAATTAGAATGTTAAAAATGAAGGACCACCACCTAGCGAAGGAAATGAAGATGAAGATATTATCATTGAAAGTCAAAAAGAATCATATGTGTGTCCAATCACTCAACTTCCTCTTTCTTCTCCAATTTTAACCAAGTATTGGATTTATTTTAATTTTATCAAAATAAAAAAAAATCAAAACAAAACAAAACAAAAGTAAAAAATGTGGCCATCATTACTCTGAAGCTATTCAAGAATACATAAAGAAAAAGACTCCCTGTCCAGTTTCTGGTTTGATTTTTTTTGTTTTTTTTTGAAAAATTTAACAATATTTTTTTTAAAAAAATGACAATATAAAATCAAACAACAGGATGTAGTTCCCTCGTTACAAAAGATTTAATTGAACGAGATAAAGTTTTAGAAAGAAAGATTGAAAGGCTTCAAAGAAAAGGAGGAGGAACTCAATCACAAATCGAGGATTACCATGAAATTGATGAATAAGAAAAATAAGAATCAATTGACCTTCTATTTCATCTCTTCTCACCCACGAAATAATATTTGTAATATAATAGATCGATAATGGATTTTTTTTTTTTATTGTTTGTTATTTCTATTTTCTTGTTCCGTATAGAAAAAAAAATCATCAAAAAGTGAAAGAATTTTAAGGGAAACAAAAAAAAAAAGAAAGTAAACAAAGCATGCGTTTCGTTCCTCCATCTCCGAATTGGTTCACAAGTAAAGTAGGAGACTTGGATAACAAAGGTCGTTATGCTTTTGCTACAAGGAATAGTGTTTGTATTATGGATATTAACTCTTGTGAGTTAGTTGGATTCTTGAGAGGACATCTTGATAGAGTTAATGTTGTCCAGTTCACTCCACAACAAAACCACAATACAACCTGCCTCACTGCCTCAACAGATTCAACAGTTCGAGTTTGGGATGTAGAAACCCTGACTGTCCTGTACTCCCATTCACACCATACTGTATTTTTGTTTTATTCTCTGATCTCATTAAACATATCCCCAAAAAAAAAAAATCTTTAGACTTCTATCACTGCTGCGACTTGGATAAATTCTCAAGACAATATTATTATCTCAGGTTTGGAATTCCTTCTTTTTTTCAAAAAAAATTTATTTTTTTAGAACCCAATAATTTATTTTTTTCAGGAGATAAATCTGGAGTTATAATAATTTGGGATTTTGTTTCAAATAAATGGAAAAAGTTTTCGTTTATAAATAATTCTGGAGTTACAACAATTTCTTCTTCTCCAAAAGATAGTGATGGAATCATTGCAATTGGGTTCGAATCAATCAATCAATTTTTTTCTTTTTTCCTTCGTGTCTGTGACTAAAAAGAAGATAAATAATCAGGTATCAAAATGGACAAATTTTATTATTACACCTCCAAAATCATCTAAATTTAGCTACTCAACATCGATTGAGAGTCCATGATGATGAAGTTCAAAGTCTTGTTTGGTGTTCAAATTTATTAAAGGAGAATGAAGGACAAAAAAGATATCCTTACCAACTAGCTTCAACAGGACGTGATAGATTATTAGTTTTATGGGATATATTAAATGGAAATTTTGATAGAAAAATTAAATTACCAAAAGAGAAAAATGATAAAGGTGAAAAACAAAAATCTCGAATTTGGATTTGTTTGGGTTGGAGTCAATACCTTCAAAAACTTTTAGTGACAACAGAAAAGTTTGCATTTTTCTTCTTTTTCTTTTCTTTTTTTTTTTTTTTTTTCAAAAAAATCATTCGTCATTTTATTAAAATAGTGGATCAATTTATGATTATTCATTTGAAAAAAACAAAGATGTTTTTAAAAAGTTTCCTTCCGTTCACTCAAGATCAATCTTTGATCTCTCTTTCACAACTGATGGAAAAACAATAATAACTAATTCAATGGATAGACAAGTAAAATTTTTTTGATTTCAATTTTGGTTTTCCTTTTCATTTACTAAAATATATTATTTAAAAAATTAAGTTGGTGAAATGGGATTTGGATGAGAAAAAAGAAACCTTCAAAGTTGCAACATTAGGAGGATTCGTCTATTGTTTAGATCAGAGTGAACTTGATCCTAGGAAAGTGGCAATCGGTTCAGGTGATTGCAGTATTCGTATTTGGAATACAGAGAATTCTCAAGATAAATTTGATGTTGTATTAATTTGGAAGGGTATTCAAGCAAAAGTAACTTCAGTAATTTTTTTTTTTTTTTTTTTTTTTTT
>Ga0209960_1003919_pt1 | contig 12062 bp, 10 predicted proteins | sample ThiBiot_500_plan_2_FD_183947 | JGI IMG/M metagenome (GOLD analysis project Ga0209960, IMG submission 183947) | Wastewater bioreactor microbial communities from Cape Town, South Africa - Thiocy_expt_500_plan (SPAdes) | ecosystem: Engineered > Bioreactor > Thiocyanate-remediating >... | reverse complement strand
TAACCTTTAATTTTGGAAATATAGAATCATTTCGGAGGTCTTGGAGGAGGACATTGTAAATTTTTCCCTTTTTCTTCAATATCAAATCATTTTATTTGTTTTTTTTTAAAAAAAAAAAAAAAAAATTGAAAACAAATAGATACTGCTTATGCAAAAAACATAAAAACTCAAGAATGGTACTCATTTGATGATTCATGGGTTAAAAAAACATCAGAAACTGAGATCAAGGTAACACATTTTTTCACAAAATAATCATTCTCATTCTCAAATAATTCTAATAGACAAGCGCAGCTTATGTATTATTTTATGAAAGAAAAGATGATTTAAATCAAGAAACGACAGTTAATAGTAATAGTAATCAAATTGAAGAAAATGGCTTCAAAGAAAATGACGAAGAAAATAAAGAAACTAATGGAATTGAAAGTCAAGAAACCGAAAACGAAACTAAAAACGAAAACGAAAACGAAAACGAAAACGAAAATGAAAATGAAAACAATAAGGAAAATGAAAACAAAAATGAAAATGAAAACTAAATAAAAAATTAAATCATTTAAAATCAAATATTCAAGAAATTAAATTTTTTTAAAAGTTCCTTTTTTATTTTCATTTATTTCTATTTTTTTTTTCTGATTTTTTATTACTTTCAATTCTTTATTGACTTTCCTCTTTTTCAATGCCAATATCAGAACTTCTTGTGGTGTACATTTCTTGTAAACTTTGTGAATCACTTTCTTTTTCTGTTTCTTTCTCTTTATGAGTTTCTTTGTGTTCTTTTCCTCCATTTACTTTATTTAAAATAGAATCACGAATAACTCCATAACGGTGGTGAACAGTATCTGAAACAATTTGTAATTGATTATGAACACTTTCTCCAATATGATATTTCTCATCAATTTTTGCAGCAATTGCATTTGAAGAATCTGGAAAGGCAAACCAAAATCCTGCAGTTGCAAAAATAAGAGGGGAGGTTTTTCTTATTAAAAATCCAGCTAATGATTAAAAAAAAATTAGTTATATTGAAAAACAAAAGAAAGGAAAAAAAGAAAGGAAAAAGAAAAAGAAATTGAACATCTTTTAGTTAAAACAGAGCCAGCCATTCCAAAGACAAGGACATATAAGAGTCCTGGAAATAATTCTTCTCCTTTTGGTAAAATTGCAACACGTCCTTCAACAAGATCTAATAAGAATCAATTAATTAATAATTTCAATCCATTTCAATATGTGTTCCATTTTTTTAAAAAAAATAATAAAGTACTTTGAGCTGTTCTATTAACTCTCATCACTCGACTAATTGCTGTTTCCTTCACTTTCTATTGATGATTCCATTGATTCATTTAATTCCATATTTGAAGAAAGAAAAAGAAAAGAAAAGAAAAGAAAGAATACATGATATTCTTCATTAACGCTAAGTAAAGCTTTTCTAATGCTTGAAAGACTCTCTTTAAAAATTGAATCAGGTTCTTCAACAACCACAACTTGAACTGGTTCTTTTGGTTGATCATATATATCCAACTATATTTTTGTTAAAAATTAGAAAAAAAAAATTAAGCAGTGAACTTTTTACTTATTCTTTTTTTTCTTTCTTCGTAATATTGAATTGGTTAATTGAAGAGTTAATTGAGAGAAAAATTCATTATAATTATAACAAAAAGTGGACTTTTAAACTTTCTTTTAAATTTTAAAATTAAATTTCAAAAGTTATTTGATCCTCCTATTATTGAAGTATTGAAGATCTCTTCTCAATTATAATAGTCAAGATCATATGCATAAATATTTTTTAATTAAAACAACAATTAAAATAAAAGTTTCTAATATAATCATTTTCCGCTTTTCTTATAACTTATTCACTTTTCACTTCATTTTTTCCTAATTTTTTTCCAATTTTTTGAAATGAAATATAAGAATTTCTTTATTTTTAAAAGCAGTAGTTTTAATTTTAAAAATATACAATGTTTTAAGTGAAATAGTTAAAAATTATAAATAATGAGTAGTTGAGTGTTTTACCTTTGAGGGGTCTTGTAATGCATGGACAGTCTTCTTTGCTGAGGCAATCCCTCCTCCTAAGCCAACCAGGCATGACACCAAACCAAAGCGATTCATTCTCTCTCTTTTTTTTCTAATTGATTTGATGAGTGATTTTATGATAAAAAAAAAAATCTTTATTTCAATGAGAGCAATTGCTTCTCTCATAAGTTTATTTGATCATAGGAAACAATTGCCATCAAAAGATTTTATTGTATGTATCATGTATATATATTATTCTTTTATTTTACCTCTAATTTAGATTTTTTTTTGAATTTTTTTTTGGAAAGATTCATCAACTTATCTTGAATTCATTTGCAAATGGAACAAATAGTGAAGAAAGAAATCAAACATTTGAGTTTTACTTTTTGTTTGTAAAATATAACATAATCATAAGAACAAGAACAATTAAAAGAGATGGACCATATTTTTTAAACGTTTCAGCGGCATCTTTGAAAGTTTTTGTTATTTGGCCCAGTGCTCGTGTGTTTTCTTCGATTTTTGAGAGCTGTTTCGAGTGAGCTTCAAGAAGATGGGAGTGAGCTTTGAGACAATGAGAATGAGCTTCTAGGAGATTCGAGTGTTCCTCTGCATTTTCCTTTATTTTTTGTATTTTTTGTTCAATTGCTTTCAAGCTTTCCTTTGGGAGTCCAATTTTTGATTCTAAGGAGTCCAATTTTTGATTTATTCTTTTGGATTGCTCTTGATTTTCTTTAAATACCTTTCTCAATTGCACTAGATTTTCATTTGTAGAATAATAAATTTTGAGAATCAACTCCAATTTTTCTTCAACTTCTTCTTCAATTTCTTCGTTGAGTATTTTATTTTCTAAAGGACCATCAAGGTGATTTTTCGACATATATATTCGTTTTCTATTATGATTTCAGGTTAGAAAGTGTTGATGTCAAAATATTTCAGAAAGAATAAAAGAAATAAATAAAAAAAAGAATAAGTTGATGATGAGTAGTAAGTCAATCAATTTAACAGGAAAGCTTGTTTTTCTTTTTTTAAAAAAAACATGACATAAGCTTTTTTTCAAAAAAAAAGAAAATAAATCCTAACCAAATTAGATTTGCCAAACAAGCTTTTAGTTTTGGATGAGCTTCTCGTCAGTGCTTGTGATCTTTCTGCTACAAGGAAAGCATTAGGAACTGCTTTTTTCTCTTATTTCTTTGGAGTTGTTCTAAGCTTTTGGAAGGAGTTTAAGTTCGTTTATTTTAAAAATCTGGATTCACCTTGGTTTTCAAGAGAGAATTAAATTTTTGGTTAATCTTTTTTGAACAACAAGAGCATTCAGAACCAAAGGGAAAGTGAGAACTCTCGCTCTATAGTTCATCTCTTCCTAGATAATCTGCCTTTTCTCTCATTTTCTTTTTAGGATTGTTTCAAGTGAGTTTACTTTCTTTTTATTTATTTATTTATTTATTTATTTTCAACTCTACCTCAAAAAAAATCTAATTCTTCATATTTGAATTAAAATAGGATTGGATTGAGATCAATTTCTCTTGGTTTTCTGTATACTTATTTTTTTTGCCGAGTTGTTTACGTTAAAGTCATGACTGAAAGCTTTGTTGAGGGAGTTGAATTGTTCATCCATTTTTTCGGATAGTTCGTCATTTTGTCTTCCAAGAACGGTTAATTGTTTGCTCATTGTTTTGTGTTCTTCTTCATTTTTTCTGAACCCATCTCGGACTGTCGAACGGATTTCAAAGAGCAATTTTCTGTTTGAGACTTGTTCTAATTTTTTTGAATAGCCTGTGAGCTCTAAAACTTTTGATAACCTTTCCTATCGCTCCCATATTCTCTTGAATGTCTGTGAGTTGTCTTGAGTGGGACTCAAGGAGGTTAGCATGTGTTTGTAGGAGATTAGTTTGTTCATCTCCTTTTTCTATAATTTTTTTTAAGGTTGCTTGTGTTTGTTTATTGTACTTTACTGTAAAAATTCAATAAAATACTATTTTGATTGCAATTAATTAATTATTATTATTATTTCATATTACAGTTAGGATGCGAAATACAGTCATTAAAAATAAGATAGATATGAATGCAGTTAGAGGAGGACAAAGCTTTGTCAAATAAACTCTTTCACTAATGCTTCAGCTATTTGCTTTGGCAGCATAATGAAAATACAATTCAAAACTTTAAAATTTAATGAGTCTTTAGGCCAAAGTAATGATCACAGAGAAGTACAATGAGGCAATACATAAAAGCAGCATCAGTGTCTTTTTGAAAAAAAAAGAATCAATTGAAAAAAAAAAGTTACAAAAGAAATAAATCAAACAATAAAATTTACCAGCTAATCCAAGTTGTATTCTTAATTTTGTTCTTGTTGTATCTGGATTTCTTTCAAATAATTCTAATAATTCAACAATCTTTGGACAATTTTTTCTTCTTTTTTCAAAATTTTCTTCACTCTCCCAAATTAATTTTTCTTCTGTTTGTCCTACTCTTGCTATATCAATTGCAGTTTTTCCATCATAATTCTTTGCATTTAAATTAATTTCTCTTCCACTTGCTAATATATATTTTGCAGAATCAAGGAATCCATTCCAACAAACAAGATAAAGAGGGGTTTCACCATCATGTAATGCCAGATTGACATCAACTCGTTGATCATTTAATAATAATTTCACAACTTCAGTATGTCCATAATAACAAGCAATTAAAAATGGTGTCACTTGACTTTGGTTTGTTTTATTGACATTAACTCTAGGATCGTTTAAGAATAATTTCATAACTTCAGTATCTCCAATTTCACTAACAATATGAAGAGGACTTGTATCAGTACTCAATTCTCCTTTATTGATATCAATTCTTTCATCGTTTATTAATAATTTTACAACTTCTCTATGCCTTTCTTGACATGCAATATATAAAGGTGTATAACCACCCCTATTTGGTTTATTAATATCCACTCTTTGATGATTTAATAATAATTTCACGATTCCAATATGTCCATAATAACAAGCAATATAAAAAGGTGTTTGATCTTTATCATCTTTATCTTGACAATTAAGGTTGATCTGTGGGTGATCATTGAGTAATGTTTGAACTTCTTCAACATTTCCATTCCGACAAGCTATCAAAAGTTGTTTTTCCATCCCTTTTAATATTTGATTATTAATTTTGGTGTTTCAGTTGTATTCAATGAGATTGTTTTTCACAAATGATTGTAAACATTGTAAACATAGGAATGTTCATTCATTCAAACAATTTGTAAATTTTCAAAAGGAAAAGAAAAAGAGAAAATGAAAATGAAAATGAAAATGAAAATGAAGGTTTATCCAATTAATTCCTAACAAATGGATTTTTCAATTCCTTCTAAAATTTTAATATATCAATGAAGATTTCATTGTTATTGCAAGTCTATTTAAAGTTCATATTTTTTTTTTGAAAAAAAAAATAAGAAAATGAAATGAAATGAGAAAAAAAGAAAAGAAAAGAAAGAAACCAAGTCTTCCATAAGCTTTTTCTATAGGGTGGACAAAAGTAGTTGAAGAATTATCAGTGCAATGTATTTTTATTATGTGACTACTTTTGTGGTTCTCCACCTTTCAAAAAGATTAACTGGGATTGGCTTTAGTAGAGCTTTTCGAGAATTTCTTTCTCAATGCGGCGCTCCGCCTTTTCCTTTCCAAAGAGTCATAAAAACTAGATTTTCTTGCATTGAAAAATTTTATAATTGCTTCTTCAAATTTTTTTAACTACAGATCTATTGTATGATTATATTATTAGTGTTGATAATTTCATCGTCTTTTTATTTTACTTTGTCATTTTTTGAGAAAAAAAAAATTACCTTTGGGAGAAAAAGCGAATAAAAATTCACATTTACTGGAAATGCACTCAAAACTCAACAGAATTCTCAAAGATTGGAATGTATCATTTGTTTTCAATACTGATAGTGCTGCAGTTTTTCAATCAGGAAGACCACATTTAATGGAAGTTCAACTTCAAGAATTGGGTACTTTAGAGAAAGCTATGAACACATCCTAATCATCCAAGAGGTTTTCCAATTCTATGAGTGGGAGCAAAAAAGAGAGCTGGAATCCGAATGGAAGTCTTCAAAAACTCTGACAATTATCAAAAATTGTTATTGACTCTTAAATTTTTCTTTCCATTAGCTTGTTCTAATTTCTTTTGATAAATATAATTCATCTCTTGCCTTGATGGGGTTCCATTCCAATTGTTGGTGGATTCCTATTCATGACCTCGGAATTCGTTGCAAGTTTGTTTCTTGGTTTTCAAACTTCCTCTTCTTTCTTGTCTTTCTATGTTGAATAATCAGTTCAATCCATTTGACTTGGCCAAGGAATGTTCAATGAGCTAAAGAAAGAGTAAGCACGAGTTTTCTTTTTGTTTTCATTAATTTAATTCTCCCTTCTTATTGAACTAAAAAGGCAAATAAGTGCCTGGAAGAAAAAATCAAAGATGCACAATTAAGAATATTGATTGATTATAATTGATTCACAATTAATTGATTGAGTGTAGTGGATAGTGGATGCGCTTACTCGTGGATTCACTGTTTCTCAATAGGACCTTCTACATCTCTATCATCTTGTTCACTTGTCTTTTGTTTCAAGTTTCTCATGGTTTATTTCTTTTTATTTTATTTTTATTTTTTTTTGAAAAAACTCGAAAATGAACATCTTTGCATGAAAATTTTATGAATAGGAGCATTACATTCAGGTGAGCAAGCAATCTTAGTGAATTGGTATAATTCATTAACATCAAAAGGAAATTTAAGTTGGTCTACTGTGGATGATTTATGTGGACAAACTGGAGTGACTTGTGATTCTTTAAATCCTCAAAGAGTGACAGAAATGTAATTTTTTTTACCATAAAATTTAGAAGATTTCTGAGAGTGAACTTATTAATTTCAATCTTTTTTGTAGAAAAATAGACAGTCTCTCACTTTCAGGGACAATTCCAACACAATTTGGGGGCTTTACAAGTTTACAATATTTGTAAAAAAAAAATTACATTCGATCTTGAATTAAATTTAATGCTTTCAATCTTAGATGGCTCAATGATAATCAACTGAATGGGACGATTCCAAGTCAACTTGGGAGCTTGACAAGTGCACTAACTCTGTAAAAATACAATTCTTGGTTTATTTATTGATTCATTCATCTTTAATGCTTTTTTAAAAAAATCTTAGATACCTCTTTGACAATCAACTTTCTGGGACAATTCCAACTCAACTTGGGAGCTTAACAAGTCTAAAATGGCTGTAAAAATACCATCATTTATAAATTTATAAATTGAATTCAAATTCAATAACTTTTATCTTTTTTTTAAAAAAATTTTAGACGTCTATATAATAATCAACTTTCAGGGACAATTCCAACACAACTTGGGAGCTTAACAAATTTACAAGAGCTGTAAAAACACAATTATTAATTTTTTGATATTGAAATACAACTCAATTTCTTTCTTAGGCGTCTCTATAGTAATCAACTTTCGGGGACAATTCCAACACAACTTGGGAACTTAACAAATCTACAAACTCTGTAAAAAATGCAATTTTGATTTATCTTGTAAATTGTATATTAAACTAAATACAATGTTTTCTCTTAGAGGTCTAAATGGTAATCAACTTTCTGGGACAATTCCAACAGAACTCTGGAGCTTACCAAATTTAATAGAAATGTAAAAATACAATCATTTATTTATTGATGAATTACATTCAATAACAATATTTCTTAGAAGTCTCAACAATAATCAACAAAAAGCAAAAAAAAGCAAACTAACTAATTTCTTCGAAACTCATATAGACAACTTGCAACCAATTATTGGGATTGTCCAATTCCTGATTATTCCTCCAAGCCAACCAATGATAATTCTATTACAAACATTGAATGTGGTAGTAATTTTTTAGATCTCAAAAGAATTAAAAAAATCATTTTTGTAGATTCAAGTTGCCCAACAAATCAATGCAAAAATGAAGGTCAATGTTCAACAAAATTGAATGGAAATTTTAATTGTGATTGTTTACCTGGATATGATGGTACTAATTGTGATATAGGTTTTTTTTTTCTCTCTCTCTGGAGACACATTTCTCCCACTTTTCTTTCATCCATTCTTTCACAAATTCAAGAAAAAAAAATGGTTGATTAGTTGTAAATTGTTCATCTATTCCAAATGAAGAAAATGCAAAATGGAATGAAACATTTGCAAATGGGGGTACAATTTATGGGGAATGTTTGGATGGTTATAATGGTACAGTTTCAAGAACATGTATTCAATCTGGTTCAATTGGAAATTGGGGTTCCATTTCTGGCTTTTGTGATGGTATTTCTTTTCTTTCTTTTTTTCTTTCTTTTTGTCTTGTTATCATTCTTTTTCTGATTATTGGTGTAACTTTCGATAATAAATCAATAGATATTGATGAATGTTTAATGAATAATGGAGGATGTCATTCTGATGCAAATTGTACAAATATACCAGGAAGTTATGAATGTGCATGTAAACCAGGATATTATGGTGATGGAATTAATTGTTACATTTGTCATGAAGATCAATATTCATTTAATGAAACAATGTGCCTTTCATGTCCTCAAAATTCAAAAAGTGATGTAGGAAGTTCATCAATTCTTGATTGTAAATGTAATTCATTTAACCATTATCCTGATAATCAAACATCAACTTGTCTTCCTTGTCCTCTTGGATATTTATTAGATGATAATTCAAATACTTGTCAAAGTACATTTTTCATTTTAAAATTTTATTTAGAAAATAAATAATAAATCCAAATAAATAAATAAATAGAAATAAAATGTGCAACTTTATCAATAAATGGAACTCAGTATTTATCAATGGAAATCAATGAAACATCATATTCAGATTGTCCAACAAATTATTATGTATTTGATAATGTTTCTCCATATTTACCAATTCCAAATGAAAAAGGAGAAGCAATTTGTTTATTAAATAATGATAATATCACAGCATCTTGGAATATTATTCAATCTTGTGAACCATCTTGTTTAATTAGAGATGGAGGATGTGATAATAATCAAATTTGTGGGTTAAAAGATGGAATTTTAAGATGTATTTGTGCTGGTTATGTTGGAAAATATTGTGAAAGTATTGATCTTGCTGGTTCTTTTTATTTTTGACTCTTTCAAAGATAATAAATAATAATAAATAAATAAAATAGGATGTGATACATTAAATTGTACAAATAATGGAATTTGTATTGATAAAACAGAGACGAAAGCAGCATATTGTGATTGTTCTGGAATTGGATATAATGGAAATTTTTGTGAAAATGATATTAATGAATGCCAAATAAATAATGGAGGTTGTGATACGAATTCAATATGTACAAATACCTTGGGAAGTTTTTCATGTTCATGTAAAGAAGGATATTCAGGAGATGGTTTTACTTGTGATCTATCCAAAAATGAAAAAAATGAAAATAATCAAGCAGTTGGAATTGGTGTTGGTGTTTCTTTTGGTTTCTTAGGTTTATTACTTCTGGTCTTGTTGATTCTTTTCTTATTGAGAAGAAAGGTAAACTTTTCTTTCCTCTTTTTTGTTTTTTATGGAATCAATAAAATTTAAAATTAAAATTAAAATTAAAATTCAGAAACAAAAAGAAAGAAAGAGTGAAAAATTAAAAGATGATTTTCATGGAGAATTCAATCTTGAGAATATTTCATCAGCTCAAAATACAACTATTCTTGGTAATTTCCTTCCATTTTATTTATTTATATCTTTATCTAATGTCATATTAACAATCCTAGTTGGAGATAAAACATTGATGAATACAAAATTTGAATTATCAATGCCAGGATTTATGAATATTGATTTTGTGAATCAGATTAGAAAAGAAGAAAAAATTGGAGGTGGTGGAACTGCTATCATTTATAAAGGTACTATCTTCGATCCAAAATTGAGAGAGGTTCTTTTCTTTGTTTTCTTTTTCGAGTGCTTTTCTTTTCTTTTTTTTTTTTTTTCTTCTCATAATCAATAATAATTCAAAAATAAAATGAAATAAAATAAAATAAAAAAGAAATTTGACTTTAAAGATATTGCAATCAAACAAGCACTTGAAGATCAAAGACTTTCAATGGGAGATAACAAATCAAAATTTGAACAAGAAATATCAATAATTTGGGGAGTTTCATCTCATCCAAATGTTCTTACTTTGGTTGGGTATTCTGAAAATCCTAGATGTATTATTACTAAAGTAGTTTTTTTTCTTCTTCTTCTTTATTTTCTTTTTCTTGTTTACAAAAATCGATTTTAGATTCTTGATTTATTTATTTTAAAAAAAAACAATAGTTATATGATCAAGATTTGTATCAATACATTAAAAACACAAGTTCAAATATTCCAAGTGAAATAATTTTAGGATGGGCAAAAGGTATTGCATCAGGAATGAATGTAATTCATTCTGCTGGAATTGTTCATAGAGATCTCAAAACGTAATAATTTTTATTTTAAATAAATGAGATAATAAAAAATAAAAAATCACAATTAAAAAATTAGATCAAACATTTTATTAGAAGCCCAAGATAACAAAATAAATGCAATTATTTGTGATTTTGGATTAGCAAGGATTAGTTCTGAAAATAATGTTTGTTCTTTCTTGTCTTCCTTTCTTCTTTTATTTTTCATTCATTCATTCAAATAATAAAAAATAAAAAAGGTAATAAATCAAAAGATAGTAAATGTGAAAGGATTTTCACCAAGATATACAGCACCAGAAGTATTTGGAAGAATGATGTCAAATTCATCAATAATTCCAATTGAAGATGAAATGAAAAGTGATGTTTATTCTTATTCTCTTATTCTTTGGGAAATGATGACCAGAAAGATTCCTTGGGAACATTGTATGTTTTTTCTTTTTTCTTTTCTTTTTTTTCCAAATAAAATAAATAAATAAAATAAATAAATAAAATAAATAAATAAAATGAAAATGAAATATAATAATGTAGTGAAAGAAACAGCAGAAATAGATTTTCAAATTCGATCAGGAAAAAGAGAACCAATTCCAGATAGTGAAGGAGATAAAATACTTGAATTACTTTCAGCTATTATAGAATTGAGTTGGAAACAAATTCCAAATGAAAGACCAACTTTCAAACAAATTGATCAAAAATTATCTCCAATTACTTCATTGTAATAAAATGTAATATTGTCAAATAAACCAATAGATATAAATAAATCCATTATTATTTTATTGGATTTTTTCTTTTCAGAATCTTTTTTTTTTTTTTTTTTTTCACTAATAAAAACATAGGATATTAAACAGAACAATTTCAATCATCATTTGAAGCTTCCTCAGTCTCATCAGATACTTCTTGAGTTGCTTTTTTCCATTTGTGGGCCATTTGAAGAAGTTTTGATAAGGGTTTTTCTTCACGTTCTGAAGTGGGATAGACGTAATCATAAAATTCTTCCCATCCAGCTTCCTCCTGTTTTTTTTTTTTTTTAAAAAAAAATGTTGAGTTATTGAATTACTATTATTATTTCAGAATGTGTTTAAAGAAATAAATATTCATACCCCATCTTCTGTGAAAATCTTTCTTCTTTTAAGTTCTTTCTTTGGCATCTTGGCCAAAATTTCTTTCTTTGTAACATCGCTTCCATAATTCTCTTCAAATTGTTTCCATGCTTCCAATAAAATTGCTCTCTAATTAAACAATTTTGTTGAATGAGAAAAATGAAAATAAAATAAAAATAAAAATAAGTAAAAATAAATCAAATAAAATCAAATAAAATAAATCAATAAAATAAATAAATAAATACTTCTTCATTTCGACCATTAAATTTCATGGCTTCTTCAGCTCTTTTAAAGATATCTCGTGTTTTTTCGATTTGTTCAGTTGGATTTGAATTGTTTTCTTGATCATTTGGAATAAGGGAAGCAACCATTTCAGCATAACTAATCCAAACTTTAACATGAGAAGTTCTTTCAAGAAGTCGTTCATATAAATCAGAACATCTTGAAAAGTTTCCTGAATTATACTCAAAATCTTTTTTTTTTTTTTTTTTTTTTTTAAATTTTTTTTTTTTTTTACTTTTTTTTT
>Ga0209960_1003916_pt1 | contig 12071 bp, 15 predicted proteins | sample ThiBiot_500_plan_2_FD_183947 | JGI IMG/M metagenome (GOLD analysis project Ga0209960, IMG submission 183947) | Wastewater bioreactor microbial communities from Cape Town, South Africa - Thiocy_expt_500_plan (SPAdes) | ecosystem: Engineered > Bioreactor > Thiocyanate-remediating >... | reverse complement strand
TAATTTTTTTTTTTTTTTTTTTTTTTTTCATTGAAAATTTTTAATAATTAAAATATATTTTTTAATAATTGTAAAATAGAAATAATGAGAGTTGGAAGGGGAAGTTTATTGCTCTTGATTGGAGTGTTTGTAGTGTCTTCTTTTGCTTTCCCAATTGTATTTGATGGAATTGACGGTAAAATCTCTCTCTCTTTCCCTTCATTTTTGTTTCATTTTTTTTTTTTTTTCGAACTTATTTTTTCTTTTTTTCTTTTCTTTTCTAGATGCATTGATTGATAGAGCAAAATTGCTTGCAAAATACAGCAGTATTGCTTATTGTTCTGAAAATAAAGTTCTCAATTGGAATTGTAAAACTTGTCAAGAATCATTACTTACAAACTTCACATCTACTAAATTTTTGTATGGTGAATATGATACTCAAGGTGAAGTCCTTTTTTTCTTCTATTTTTTTTTCTTTTATCCTAATCTCTCTTTTTTTTAAAAAAAAGGATATATGGGATATGATGACTCTGTTAAAACTATTTATATTGTTTTCCAAGGAAGTGCTTCAATTGAAAATTGGTTTGCAAGTAATATTTTTATTTTTATTTTTTATTTTTTGTTTTGTTTATTTTTATGATTTTCATAAATAAAAAAAAACTCTCTCTAAATAATAATTATTTTAGATCTTCAACTTTTCAAACTTGACTACGATTATCCTGGAGTTTCTGGTGCTCGAGTTCATTCTGGATTTTATAAATCTGCAAAATCACTTTTTGATGGCTTCAAAAGTGAACTTCAAAATCTTCTTTCACAAAAACCTTCTTATAAACTGACCATTACTGGACACAGTAAGATCTTTTCAATCTTCTTTCATTGACATTATGTTGATTGATTGATTTATTCAAATAAAAAAAAAAGGTCAAGGAGGAGCTAATGCAATCATGACTGCATTATTTATTCGTGATGAAATGGGAATTGAACCAGAAGTTCAAACCTTTGGAGAACCTCGTGTTGGAAATGAAGAATATGCAAATTATTGGAAATCAAGAATTAATCAGTTTGAATTTTTTTTTTTTTTTCATTTTTGTTTTCCTCACTAATTTGACTTGTATCAAAAAGGAATGCCCTCAGATTCACTCACAAAAGAGATCCTGTCCCACAACTCCCTCCAACATGGATTGGATTCCATCACCACCCTCGTGAAGTATTTCTTCAAGATGGACATGGTTCAATTTTTTTTTTTGATTAATTTTTTTTTGCTTTTTTATTTTATTACATTTCTAACTCTTCTAAATTGAATAGGAGGAAAGTATACAATTTGTGACGATTCTGGAGAAGATCCTGATTGTCAAAACTCTATTGTCTTCCCCATTGATATCTTTGACCATTTGTGGTATTTGGATGTTAGTTTTTTTTTCCCTTTTTTTTTCATTTTTCGTTTTTCTTTTTTTTAATTTTTTTTTTTTTTTTTTTTTCATTTTTTTTTTCTTTTTTTTTTTTTTTTTTTTTTTTTTTTTTTTTTTTTTTTTTTTTTTTTTTTTTTTCCATTTATTTTAGATCTATCTTGGAATCCCTTGTAGTTAATAAAATTTGAATTGTTCTTTTATTTGATTTCTTTTTTTTTTTTCCCCTTGAATTCAAAAAGGTTTTTGAAAAAAAAAAAAATGTTTCCAAAATATTTTTTTCTTTCTTTCTTGATTACATTTTATACAGACTTCAAAAAATTTTTTCATTGTTACGTTCATTGATTGGTAATGAATTAAACAATCGTCTCTTCTTCTTTCATCAATTTTAATTTAAAAGCTAAATCAGACATGATTTTTCGAGCAGAATCTAAATTAAAAGGTAATTGTTTTGCTCGAGATTTTTGATGTTCATCTCTCCTATAATTTTATTCAAAAAAGGTTGGAAATTTGAAAAAAAAAAAGAACAAAGAAAAAATGAAAATAAAATGAAATAAACCGTTTATGTGAAACATAAGGACGCAAATGATTTACAAGTGCATGAACACCCTCAAGTTCCCAAGTACTAAGTTCTTCATTTGCTTTATTATAATCTCCTTTAGAATTTAAAGTAACAGAAAAAAATAATAGAAATAAAAAAAAAAAAACCTCTCATTCTCCCTAAATAATACTCCGCTGCATACCACATAACTTTAAAATAATATGGGAAACGATATTTCTCAGGAACTCGAGTTTGAATCTCAATCTCATCAACTTTAATTTGAAGTGGAATACTAAAACCATGAAGGAAATTTCCTCCAATAACAATAGAATCAATAGGGGTATAAACAGCATGAATCCAACCTGTAGGAATAATCAAAGTTTCACCAGGAGTTAGTCGACATTCAAATACTTCATTTACTAAATCTGCAAAAAATACATCACATTGATCTGGTGAAGAAGTCCACTTTTCATACTTTTTTAAATTATCAGGAGTAGGTGCGATGAAATAAAACTTTTTTTCTCCACTAATTAAGTGATAGTAAACTGAACTTCCTCCAAAGTCAATGTGAAAATCTGTATAACAACCTGCAACACTCATTAAACAATATAATTGTACTTTTGGATAATATCCTTCATAACTTTTCTTTGGCCAAAATAAATCAATCCAATCAATTTGACGAACAAACCTTGGTCGAACAACAAGACTTGCTAATTTTGATTCACTGAATTCTAAGCTAATAACATTCAATGTTCTTGTTCGAAGCTCTGGATGTTTAAAATAATGAGCAAATTGATTCAAATTCCAAAATCCTAATTCTTGTTGTGTAGCACATTCAATTACAGGAATTTCTTTATCTCCACCTAATTTTTTTTTTTTTTTTTTGATTTTGGTAATTTGATCCTTTTTTAATATTTTCTTTTGATTTTTTTTTCAAAGTTTTAGTTTATGTCTTTTTTTATTTTAAAAAAAGAAAAGAAAAAGAAAAGTCACCAACTAATTCAACAATATCATCAATTGTCAGCGATTCAGGAATTGTCAAACCGAAATCAGTTGAATCTTCAATAAGTATAGGTTCATTAAGACCATGTTCTCTAATATATCCAATATCTAATTCACTTCCTTTTGGTCTTTTAAAAGTTTCCTTTGTGAACTCTCTTTCATGAAGCATTTTTACGTATTTTCTTTCATCTTTAATAACTCCTTCATTTAATTCAGCATAGTTTTGAACAGTTTTAGGTCTTTTTGATTTTCTTAGATTTTGTATAACTAAATTTTTTTTTATTTTAGTTTAAGATATGAAAAAATCAATCATAAAAAAAAAAAAAAAAAAAAAAAAAAAAAAAAAAAAAAAAAAAAAAAAAAAAAAAAAAAAAAAAAAAAAAAAAAAAAAATTGAAATAAAAAATAAATAAATAAATCATTACAAGTTGTTGGTCCATGAGTTGGAACACAATTTGGACAATAAAATTTATCAATTTCAATAGCATATCTTGGAGTAACTCCTACACATTTACCATGAAACCATTCATTACATCCATCGCATTCAATCATAAAAATCCCAGCTTCTAACTTTCTCTTACAAATGCAATACTGTTTCCCATCATTCGCTAAAGATTCCTCTTTCACATTCCCTTCATCTTTTCCTTTTTCTTTTCCTTTTTCCTTTTCTTTTTCTTTACTTCCATTCAATTTATTCCCATTTTCGCTTCCACTTCCTTCCTGTTTTCTTCCTCCTTTCTCTTCACTTTCCTTCAGTTTTATTCTATTACTACTACTTCCTCCTCCTTCTTGTCCTAACCCATTCTCCTCTTTCTCTTTCTCATTACTATTACTATTTCTCACTCCAATTGAATCTTTTAAAGGTTGTTTTGGGGAATATCTCAATAATTCCAAATTATTCCCCAATTTCTGTTGTTGTTGTTGTTGTTTTGGGCCTTCTTGTGGCGGTTTTTCTTGACTATTTACAATGGCATACTGTTGAAGAAGTTGTTGATGTTGTTGAAATTGTTGTTGGTTTTGAAGTTGAGTTTGAAGTTTATGTTCAATTTGTGATTGAATTTGTGACTGGATTTGATGTAATTGCTGTTCAAGCTGAGTTGGAGGCTGCTGGGAACTCCCTTCCATTTCTTATGAAGCTATATTTTGTTTGTTATTAATCAATCACTTCAACACAAAAAAGAAAATACCAAAAAAACAATAATAACAATCAGAGATTTTGATTCTTTCTATAATCAAAAATTTTTCAAAAAAAAAAAAAAATCGAACTTAGAAGATGTGTTTATTATCAAAGATAAAACACAAATCTCTTTGAAATTTCAAATGTTTTTTCTTTTGAGTTTCTAAGTTCTGTTTCAGAAGCAAAAATTTTTCAAAAAAAAGAAGAAAAAAGAGAAAAATCGAACAAAATGATGCAAAATCGATGGTTATTTGTCAGAAATTTTGTGGTTGCTGGACTTTGTCGAAACAGAAAAGAAGATGCGATTTTTTTAATAATGACTTCCTTGTTTTGTTTGACTCCTCTTCTAATCTTGAGCAATCTTATCTTGTGATTGATTTTAACAATTTAATCACACTGAGTACTATGTTCAAGAAGATGAAAGTTTCAATTTTTTTTAGATTGGGATTTTTTTTTTTTCAGATTTGAAATGAAAAAATCAAAATCGAAAAGAGAGTTTTTGATTCTAAGAAAAGAATAAATCAAATAAATACAGGAACTCTAATTGGAGTGTTGATTCACGAATGGATTGTATTCTCATCAATCAATTGATCTCTTGATATTTTTGAATTCATTTAATAATCTAAAAACTTAATTTCTTATTCATATTATGATTGTTGAATGTTTATTTTCAAAATGAAGAAAACAAAAATTAAATAAATATTGATTTTTGTTAATTTTTTATGCTTTGAAACTTTACATTCAATGCATAATTAATTTAATAAATAATAAAGGAAGAGTGAAGAAATAATGTCTTCTCAAGTAAGAGATGCTTTATTGAACCCTGAGGGTGCAAGACTTCCAAAGAATATCGGTAATTTCATTTCATTTCCTTCAAAAAATTTTTGTTATTATTCATTGTATTAATTATTTGTTTTATTGATGTTGTTATTTTATTTGTTCTATTAAACCTATTCAAACAAATTTTCTAGAGGCATCAACAACGTATTTCCTTCATGCATCTTCTGCTGAAGACCCAAAAGTTAAAAAATTTAAACAAGTAATTATTACCTTTTTTTACTTTCTTTCTGTTCTTTATTTCTTTATCAACTGAAAAAAAAAAAAAAAAAAAATCAATGCTTAGACAATATTATCTTGGGTTAACTCTTATTTACGTGAAGAGAAAGTATATGCAAGAGATATTAGTGAAGATCTTCATGATGGTCAATTACTTGTAACACTTGTTGGTAATTCTTCTTCTCCATCTCCTTTATCACCTCCTTTTTTTTTAATTTATCAATCAATTTTATATCATCAATCAATCATTCATCAAAATTTAATATTTTAATTTTTTTATCTAGAAAAATTGGTTGGTGAAAAAATCCCAAACTTAACAATGGGAGTCATGTCAGAAAAAGGAAAACAACAAAATCTTAATTTCATTGTCAAATTTTTATATGAAAAATGTGGAATCGCTCCTGAAGAAGGACAAATTGAAGGTTTAATTTTTTTTTTTTTTTGCCATCAAAAGATAAAGTAAGTTCAATCAAATGAACTGAACTCAAAAAATTTCTTTGAATCCAATTATAGGAATTATCAATAAGAATTTTGCTTCAATTTCCAAACTCTTGGTTTCCCTTGCTCATGAATTTAAATGTCCTTATCAACTCCCTTCAAATCTTGAAGTCATTATTGTTCACAGAGAAGTTTGCTTTTTTTTCCCCTTCTTTCTTCTAATTAAATTAGTCAAGTGCAAGCAAATAGTAATTTCTTGAAAAAAAAAAAAAGAAATTATCAAGTGGAGGAGTTTCTTCTAAAACCTCACGTCATATGATCACTGGAGATGAATCAGCATATGGAGCTATAGAAGAGGTTCCTACAGATACGATAGGAAATTATGCAGGAACAAAAAAAAATTTTTTTTTTTTTTTTTTTTTTTTTTTCCAAAAAAATAACAAATAACTAACCAAAAAAAAATAATAGGCTTCGTAATTTTTTTTTTAAAAAAAAATATTTTTTTGTTTTTTCTTATCTACAACCTTATTTATAATATTCAATTATTTATTTAGCTCCTCAAGAACGAGATGCTTTTGATGAACTTTTTGAACCTGGTGCAGAAAATAAACTCGAAACTGTTCAAAAGGTACTTTTGAATTTATTTATTTATTTATTTTTGACTACCTTTTTGATTTTTTTTTAAAAAAAAAACCAAAACAAAGCTTTTATTATCATTTGTTAACAAACATTTGGAAAAAATTGGAATTCAAATTTCTAATATTGGAAATCAATTTCATGATGGTGTTTATTTGGTGATGTTAATTGGATCTTTAGGAAACTTTTTTGTACCTTTGTATAATTATCATATGGCTCCAACAAATACTGAAATGAAAGTGAGACTTGATTTTATTTTATTGTATTGTATTATTTTCATTTCGAATCATTTTTTCTTTTTTTATTTTAGGTTCACAATGTTACTTTTGCATTTCAATTAATGGATACCTTGGAAATTCCAAGAAAAAATTGGAATCCTGCAGGTAATATTATTCTAACTAATATTTTCATGCTTTTGATTTCAGATTCATTTTTTTTTTTTTTTTTTTTTTTTTGAAAAAAATAGATGTTGTGAAACAAGATATGAAAACCATTTTACGTACACTTTACACACTCTTCACTACATTCAAAAATACTCCTGCATAAATCAGAAAAATAAATGAAATAAAAAAGTTAAAAAATTTCTATGGAGTTTAATTTCTAATTATACAATATTTAATTTTAAGTAATCATCTGAATACAATACAATCAACCAAAAAAAATCAGCAGCAACTAAAAATTGAAAAATAATTAAATAAATTCAATGATTAATAAATAAATGAATAAATTGAAAATGAGTCAAAAGAGAAAGAGAAAAGGAAAGAAACCTGCAGAATTTAGTTTTTTTCTAACTTTCTCTCTCGTTAAATCTGGATTTTCTTCAAGTGATTGCACTAATTCATAGAGTTCTAAAAATATTTGTTCTCTTGGTTTTGTGTCTTCTCTTCGAGGAAAGATGTCAAAGCGAGCTTTTAAATCAAGTTTCCAAGTACTTTGAAGTGTTGTGTTGAGAACTCTAGGACTTGCTAACAATAATTCAAGGATCTCCAACTGTGAACATGCCATCATGAGTGGTGTTTGACCAAGATTATCCTTTTGATTGATGTCTACACGCTCACATTTTAGTAATAGTTGAACAACTTCCTTCTTTTCTCTTTGACAAGCATAAAAAAATGCTGTCCGACCATCTGGGTCTCTATAATTAACAAAAGTTCTCTTCTCATTTACAAGTAGTTGAGCATATTTAAAATTTCCATTCAGACAACAATATATTAGTGGAGTTTGAGAATGACATATTAAGTTGATATTGACTTTTTCATTCCTTAACATTAACCTTAAAATTTGCGTTCGTTCCTTTGTTAGACAATGAAAAAAGGCTGTGAGGTTATTTTTATCATATAAATTTGGATTAATTCTTTCGTCTTGAAGTAAGAGTTGAGTGATTTCAATTTGATTGTTAATACATGAGATAATTAAGGGAGTGTAATTATTTTCATCGCCAAGATTAATATCAATACCAGGTTCTGCAAGATATTCTTTGACTTTCTCAATATCACCTTTTTCACAAGCATTCCTTAATTCATGTTCATCTTTATTTATTTTTGATTTTTGATTTTTTTATTTTTATTTGAATAGTTTTGAATTGAATAAAAGAAGAAGAAGAAGAAAATTACAATAATGAATTTCTTTCCTTAAATCAAAAATAACTCTTGAAGGATCCTTATGAAATGATTTTAATAAATTTGCAATTTGAGTAAATTTCATATCTCTAGCTAATGTAATTGAATTTTTTCCATCAAAATTTTTCCCTTTAATTTCAAACTTTCTACAACTTGTTAACATCCATTTTACAATTTCAAGACTTCCATGATAGGATGCCATCATTAAAGGAGTAAATCCTTGAGCATTTGGCTCATTAATATCAACTCTTTCACTTTTCAACATTAATTTTATGATATTCATTTGACGATCATCACAAGCAATTCTAAAAGCTGTCCTTCCATAACCATCTTTTAAATTTGTTTGAACTCTTTCATCTTCTAATAGAAGCTCAACAATTTGACAATGTCCATAATGACATGAATTCATTAATGGAGTTGCATCATCCCACATATCTCTTTTATTCAAATCAAATTCTAAATCACTTTTTAATAACTCCTTTACTTTTTCCGTTTTCCCACTAATACAAGCCAATTGAAGTTCTTGTTCTACTAATTGTTTTCTAAGTTCATTTCTTGCCTTAACTTCATCAAGTTTAAAGGAAAGGAGTAAATTATGGATTATTGAATTAGAGTTTTCAATTGAATATTGAAGTGCTGTTTTTCCTTGACTATCTATAAACTCTAGATCCACTTTTCGATCATCAGCTAGTAATAATTGAATCTCAAGGAATGAATTTCTTGAACTACAAATAATTAAAGGTGTTTTTCCAAGATTGTCAGCTAAGTTAATATCAACCCTTTCACATTGAAGTAATATTTTTACAATTTCAGTCTTTCCTTTTTCACATGCAATATATAATACAGTTTTCCCTTGAGAGTTTCTCTTGTTCACATCTAAATGATCATATTTTAATAAAAATTGAACAGTTTCAGTTTTTCCATGCAAACATGCAAGCATAATTGGAGTGTTTCCAGAATTATCAAAACTTGAAATATTGATATCTACTTTTCCACTTTTAATAATTCTGTTAACTGTGTTCAAGTCCCCAAATGTACAAGCATCTATAAATATTTTTTCGAAATTCATTCTCCTTCAAGCATTTGAAATATTGTTCTTTTGATTTACAATCTTCTAAAGATATTATGTTGGAGTTAAAAAACCAAAGAATTTGAATAATAATATGACTTCCAAGATTGATTGATAAAATAAAATTTGATTGAGGATATAATTTTGATAATTCGGGTTTCGGGATTGTAGTATAATTGAGGGTTTAAATTGAAGGTGAAATTGTTATTGTAGTCCAATCTTAATTGAAGAAGAACTAAAACTTAAACTTTAATACGAAACTAATCAATTTGTTCTACTTTATTGTTTCGAATTTGTTCCACTCCTTCTTGAATAACAAATAGCAATGCTTTTGAGTTGAGTCTTAAATATTCAACAAAATGAATCCACAAATACTCTAGTAGAAATTAAAGTTTTGAATATTACTTAGAAGTGAGTCAGTCAGCAAGTCAATAAGTCCTTGGTCTCTATTAAATAAAAAAAAAAAAAAAAATGAAATTAATTAGAAAAATTTCAAAATTGGGAACTATTAATTCAAACTAATAATGAATGAATGAATGAATGAATATGAGTTACTTTTCACATATAATAACTTCTTTGAATAATATTGAATGGAGGAGTGAGTGTATGGAGTCTTTTATCTTTTATCTTTTAATTAATTGGAATAGGATGGATGTGAGTGAAGTGACAAATAATTATTACTCAAGATATATTATATTGGAACATAATTTATTGTTGGAATAGATATAATACTGAGTACAATCAATAATTACAAGAAATTTATTATCATAGGATTACGCTGTATTCTTATTGTTCGAGATACTTGTCTAAAATATTTTATTTTATTGAATTCAGAAGAAAGAAATGTTTCAACCGATATTAACAATCAATTATAATTATAATTATAGGTTTTGGAGCTAGTGAGTAAAACAAGGACATTATTGGAATATTGATTGATTGTTGGAGGAATATTAGTTCAGGTACAATTATTAATCATTGGATTTTATAGCAATATCAATTCAAATTGAATTTTGAAGATTGCATATTTCAGAGATTGATTTATCCTTTGATCAATAATAGATAGAGGAGATGGGAAAGAGAAAGTTAGGTGATGTGAAGGAAGATTCAACTCAAAGTCAAGCACAAACTCCAAAGAAACAGAAACAAAATCCTAACCAAGATATCAATAAGAATAAGAATCAAAAACAAGATGTGAATCAGAATAAGAATTTGAATCAAAATCAAAATCAAAAGAGTAAAATTCAAACTCAAACACCAAAGAATCAAACTCAAAAACAAAATCAGAATCAAAAGAATCAAAACCAAAATCAACCTCAACCTCAACCTCAGACTCAAACTCCAACTCCAACTCCAAGTGATGGATTTGAACTACCTCCAGCCTCAACTCCAACTCTTGCTCAAAAACAAAAACGAAGTCAAACTCCGAGAAAACCTGTAATTAAAACAGTATTCCATTCTCCCTTTCTTTCACACTGGTAAAATTTTATTTGATTCTTTGATTTCTTGATTGATTAATTGAATTTGATTTTACTAAATAATTATTTTTTCTACTTTAGGCCAGACATTTCAGGAAAAGATCAAAGTGAAATCATTGATCTTCTCTCAAGGTTTTTTAATTTCAAATTCGAAGTTAATATCTAATATGAATACTTCTTTTTTTTTTTTGTAGAGAATTTGGAATTGTTGGAGAAAAAAGAAAAGAAGTATGCAAATATCAAAGAATGAAGAAGAATGTAAGAAATTTCAACAAAAAAAAGAAAGAAATTGATAATTGATAAATTAAATACACCTCAATTAGTTTGAAAAGAATCAAAAATTGATAGAGGAAATTACTGAACCAAGTTCGGAACCAAGTTTGGAAACAAAGAATCAAAAAATTTTACAACAAAAAGAAAATGAACAAGAGAAACAAAAGAAAAAGAAACCTAGACCTAATCCTCAACCTTCAATCCCAATTGAAACAGTGAATCAAAATATTGAAGAAGGAAACAAAAGTATCAAAGAGTTATGTTCAAAAGTAGTTTTTGGAATCAATGAAGTAACTAGAGCTTTAGAGAGAAATTTATTACAGCTTGTCATTGTATGTCGTGATGTAGAACCAACTATTTTAGTCCAAGTAAAAATTTATCTTCACTTTTTTTTTTTCTTTGATTATAAGTAATAACCTGATTAAAAAATAAATAAATAATAGCACTTTCCCGTTTTATGCTTTAATAAAAAAGCTATTCTCACACCATTAATATCAGGAAGTCATCAATTAGACAAAATTTTTGGTTTACATTCTTTAGCTGCTTTGGGATTCAAGAGAGAAGCAAAAGATTCTCCTATTGTAGTTGCAATAGAAAGATTGACACCTCCTCTTTCTCTCCCCTCAAAAACATTACAACCATTAACCCTTCTTCAACTAGAAACAACAATGCCAATTAAACAAAAGAAACCCAAAACAAAAGATGATAATGAAAACGAGAATGAGAAAGATTAAACAAAAAAGTAGGTAATAATATAGAGTTGTATAGAAATAAGATATCTTTCTATTATCAATTATTATTTCAGTCTATTCTATTTTTCTTTTTTTTTTTCTATTGTTGATTTTTATAATTTTTTAAGTATTGAGCTAAAGATTCTGTCATTTCTTGAGTTGTTCTATTTTGACCATAATAATCCACAAGTTGACCATTAGGTCCCATAAGATAGATAAAAATTGAATGATCAACAAGGTAATCATCTGTTCCTTCATCATCAAGAGCAGAATAATAAACTCTATAAGATTTTGTAACTTGAGTAATTTCCTCTTTTGTTCCAGTCATTCCAAGAAGACGTGGATGAAATTCTTGATTTGATTTAATTGATTTATTAATTTGAATTTGGATAATAAAAAAAGAAAGAAGAAAGTAAGAAAAGAAAAGAATGAAAACAAATCAAAATTACTTTTGTTTTGTTTTTTTTTAAAAAAAAAGAAAAAATCAAGTACCTTGAGTATATTCTTTAATTGCTTTTAGACTGTCACGTTTAGGGTCAACTGAGATAAATATTGGTTGGATTAAATTTACAAGATCCTTTGTTTCAGGTGAAGATTCTTTTTTTTTAAAAAAAATTGAGAATTTTTCCCTTTCAAGAAAAAAAAAAAAAAAAAAAAAAAAAAAAAAAAA
>Ga0209960_1003914_pt1 | contig 12079 bp, 19 predicted proteins | sample ThiBiot_500_plan_2_FD_183947 | JGI IMG/M metagenome (GOLD analysis project Ga0209960, IMG submission 183947) | Wastewater bioreactor microbial communities from Cape Town, South Africa - Thiocy_expt_500_plan (SPAdes) | ecosystem: Engineered > Bioreactor > Thiocyanate-remediating >... | reverse complement strand
TTGGTAACTCTCTAACAAGTTTCATTCAATGCAGTAGTTTATCCTGTCGACGAAATATCTATCCATTTCTCACTCTGATTCCTGGTAGATCTGTAAAGAGCTGCTCCAATATATATATAATTCTTTGCAGGATGCAGTATCCGGTTAAGACTATTATGAATTGTTTTTCAATATATTGTTACACTAATCTATTCTTGTTTACTATAATTTCGAACCAAAAAAAGAATTTTTTCGCTACGTCATGAAAGACTTCGCTGTCACCCTCAAGAATTTTGGAAAACTATTTTTGAAGGATATTTGAAAGATTTCAGATGGTTCCTAGGTGGGTACCAACGTGAGATATCTTCTTCACGTATTCATCCACATACCTCTATCATACATGTCAAACTTGAAACTTGAATTCAAATTCAAATTCAAGTTCAGATTATGGTTTAGGATGAGGGCGTCTGTTTGTGAACGGAGGGCGTACTGCCTAAATGAGGGTGAGGGCGTCTCTCATATGCTGGGGGATACGATTTTGCTACAAAATCATTTTGACAAAAATAAAATGAATTTATTACAAAAGTACTAATTATATATGTTATGCAAGACTTGAGTAGAATTGTGGAATAGGGGAATTGTGGAATAGGGGAATTTTCAGATGTATATGGATTTCAAAAGAATTCCGAATTCCAGCAATTCGTACTTTCCCACCTTGGCTTGATTTAATTCTTATCCAAGACGATAGAATAATTGATCTCACAATATACGCTATGATAATGTAACAAGTAACGTTCATCGAGAGTCGATTCACTTGACCCTCGACTGAATGCGTTAGTGTGCGCACATATAAAAATTTGAATTAAAAACGATCGACTATACGTATATACATGTATATGATAAAATTTCACCATATATCATATTGGGCAGCACCGCATCGGTCGTCGGCGTCCCTACGGTCCGCCACTTCCGACACGAGCTGCCACATTTTTCGACTCAAGCGTAGGTAGTTATCGAATATCTAGGTCTAGATGATTATAGATATCTGAGAAGGACTACTTTTAGTTTTCTAAACACAACAATAGAGTCGGAAACGCCATATCGGATTTAACATAACCACATCATAGGAAAAATCTCTGTTTTTCCAAAATACGAATCTTCTAATGAGCAATACCCAGTTCCAAATTTTGAAAAATCGTCAGTTTCCAAAAATAATCAGTTGAAAATTTTGAATATCTACCTACCAATTCAAACTCGCCGATCTGGATTATCCAGAGTACCATTAAGTTCCAACTATCATTTGTCATCTATTAGGAGTTACTAAACTCGATGTTAGTTTGACCTCTGAACCCGATTTATACTCAAATTCCAAATTCTCTGACTTCGATTATCTGGGGTCAGACCAACTTTCCATCATTATTGACCACTATTAGTGGCTTCTTAAATCGATGTTTTTTTGACCTTTCAACTCGATTTGTACTCATATTCGGACTCCCTGACCTCGAAAACCTAAGGTCCGACTAAGTTCTAACCATCATTGGTCACGATCAGGCACTTCCTAAACCGATGTTTTTTTACCTTTGACCCCAAGAATGACTCATATTCGGACTCCCTGACCTCGATTATCCAGGGTCCGACCAGGTTTCAACCATCGTTGGTCATCACTACGAGTTTCTAAAACCGATGTTCTTTTGACCCCAAATGCAAACAAACACACACACAACCTATTTTTTTTCATATGACCCTCCTTACAGTCGAGGGAATATGGCCAAATCATTACTCTATTATTCCCCTATTCCCCTAATCCACAATTCCACAATTCCCCTAATCCACAATTCCACAATTCCCCTAATCCGCAATTCCACAATTCCCCTAATCCACAATTCCACAATTCCCCTAATCCACAATTCCACAATTCCCCTAATCCGCAATTCCACAATTCCCCTAATCCACAATTCCACAATTCCCCTAATCCACAATTCCACAATTCCCCTAATCCGCAATTCCACAATTCCCCTAATCCACAATTCCACAATTCCCCTAATCCACAATTCCACAATTCCCCTAATCCGCAATTCCACAATTCCCCTAATCCACAATTCCACAATTCCCCTAATCCACAATTCCACAATTCCCCTATTCGCCATTCCGCTAGACTCCTATATTAATTTTAAAATACGGTGTAATTATTTTTACACTTCTATAGTAAGATAATTGCGACGATTTTGCTGAAATTCTTTCGATAATTTTGAATTTGCCGCAAAATCAAATTCCCCATGAAGTCGCGTCTCTTTGTGAACGGAGGCGTATTGTCTACGAAAATGGTACTTTTTCATATGAAAACTTCAAAATAGATAATACTAATTTGAATTCAAGTTTCAAATTCGACACTACTGATAACCTCAGATAATCCTGTATAATCGCTCTCGTAGTATCGCGCAAATGTTTTTTTTTAATAATATGAAGAAAACACTTACGTTGCATCAGTAAGCTAGCAGCAGTGCAATATAAGAAAGTTGTTTTTTTTGTGCCTAATACCCAAAACGTTTTTTACGTATTTATATTCAGCACAATTACTTGGTATTTTCCAAGTAATACCTATCTCTGTAGATTACTAACTTATGCATTTCATATACAGCGAAGAGAGACATATACATTGATACTTTTTCTCCATACTCTTTTTCTGTTCTGTTCGTTGTTTTTTGTTCGGTATAAGAAAATAAACGCGCACAGATATATCATATAAGGATGGAACTTTTTTTCTCTGTTCTAAATGATAGAACTGAATATTGACATCATCACATGACAGTTTTGATGCTTTCGTACATGTAAGAGAAGAACATATACATATACATTCTTCTCTCGTTCTGTCGACCAGGGACGATGACTCATAGGGTATTCTCCCTTACATATACGTACATGGTCTTTTCCAGGAGATTGTCCACACTCGAGGAATGAGTTGGATTCTCCCAAGAATCATGAACATATAAATAGCAGCAACGATAAACCTACATCACCTTCAGTTTTCTTCTCCATTTCTCTTTCCCCTTTCTTTGTCAGTTATATTCATGCACAGAATAAACAGGCTGTAACAGACCTCCCACCAATTTAATCGTTTTCTCGAGTGGAGACATATTCTGATCGTACATCCGACACAAATAATCTAATGCATAATAATAATCATGGACAGATTCATCAATGAATTGTTTTCGCTGATTAATTTATTCCGACAATAAGTGCTTGTTTTGAGTTCGTTGTGGCGGTGGAAATGCTCGTTCGACAGCTTCACGAAATGCATTCCACGAAGCATACGGTCCTTGATTATCCCGATACCAATCGAAAGCTGAATCTTCAAATTTAATACCGATACGTGCTAATCGATCAACGTCATTTACTCGATATACGTTGAAGATAATTTCTGCTCGATCCAACCAGTCACGAGAATTTTCTTGTGATGTTCCATGAAAAGATTTCAGACTGTCGATTGCTCGAATCGATGGATCGATGTTTGCCATAACTTGCTGTACGATACGATTCAAATCAAAAGGTTCTTCTTCGACAAAAACACCTTCTTCTATTCGATTTTCTTCAGCGAGAACACGTTCTTCGATGGGAGCAAGTTCTTCGGTTCGATATATAGCTTGTATTCGTGTGACAGTTCGACGAGAGGAGAGGGAGAGAAAAAAAGAAAAGATTTCTTTTGAGAGAGCAAGAACAGCGTAATCTGTCTTGTCTCCTCTAGATTTCTTCTTGTCTAATTCAAACTAAACTGAACTGAACTCGTTTATTCGAAGAAAAACGTAACTATTTATACAAGGAAGGACATCCAGGTCCAGACGAGGAAACGAAGAGAAATTGCGACGTTAGACAAGGACATTCGAGAAATCGAGGTGAGGGAGAGAGAGAGAGAGAGAGAGGAAGAGAGCCACAAAGAAAGAAAAATAAGGACATTTCGACAATCGTACACATGTACAACATATGGGTCGAAAATCGAGGGACCGAAACAAGAGAACGAAACGAAAAATACAATAAGGAGAAAAGAAAGTGTATGTTAGAGTGCTCTCTAACACTGACAAATGAAATATAGGTCGTGATGAAAAAAAATAGAACAATATTTTTTGTGTTAAGATCAATATTCCTTATCTTTTTCTTCATCTTCTAAGGGACACACAACTACATATATAATATTGCAGTTTTGATAAACTTTTCGTTCTTTTTTCAAATTCAAGTTTCTTGTGAAATTTACAACATGCGAAACAAACATATTTGCCGTAAGTATTCTATCGAAAATAATGAAGCACACGAGCCCAGATATGTATGATAAACATATGTTAAGTTCCGATTTGATTGCAATCATTTGTATTCATATTATTTTTTTTGATAAATTTCTATAGTTGCATTTGTTGTGATATCAACATTTGTCATTGTTACATCCAGAAATCTTGAAAAAGATATTATGGTCGCAACATTATTAAAACACACAAAAACTCAGAAATCAGGTGAGTCCTAGTCTAGTGCTTCTCAGCATTAAAACTATTCGAATATTCTTTCTTCTAGAATGGATTTCAGCGGGTAATATGAAGTATGAACGGGTGTGGCACGAAGCAACTGTCTTGAATAATGGAAAAGTATTGGTTAGTGGTACATTTAGTAGTGATGATAGTATGAAAACATGTGAATTGTATGATCCATCAAAAAAAGTATGGACAACTGCAAGTAATATGAATCATGGACGATTTGGTCATTCAGCATCTATATTAACCGATGGGCAAGTGCTGATTGCTTCCGGATGTAATATGTCAAATGTTTTAATTAGTAGTGAGCTGTATAATCCAACAACAGGACGTTAGACTGAGACTAGTAATATGCATTGTGGACGCTTTTATCACACAGCAACCAAATTGAAAAATGGAAAAGTGTTGGTTGCTGGTGGACGGACGGGTATTTCCTATTCGAGTTCCTGTGAGTTGTATGACCCATCAACAGGAAATTGGACTACCACTGGCGATATGCATGATCCACGTTCTGATCATACAGCAACTTTACTACCAAATGGTAAAGTATTAGTTACTGGTGGGTTTGACGTTGGTTATGAGATACACGGTGCTGAGTTATATGATCCAGTGACAGGAAATTGGACAAAAACTGCTGATATGCATTATGCACGTGTGTGGCACACAGCGGCCTTATTAAACAATGGAATGGTGTTGGTTGCTGGAGGTATTAGTGACCAAGGTTATACAAAAACTGCCGAGTTATATGATCCATCAAAAGGAACTTGGAAAATGACTGGTAACATGAGTATTCCACGAAGTAACTACAGAATGTCCAAATTACAAAGCGGCAAAGTAATAGTTACAGGCGGATATTATTTTGGTGATGATGAAAATCTTAACGAGTATTATTGTGTAGACAGTGCTGAAATATACGATCCGAAAACAGAACTTTGGAGAACTACAAGTCGAATGAGTTATAAACGATCGAAACATACATCATCGGTATTACAAAATGGAATGGTGTTAGTTACTGGTGGATCTGAAACTTTCGTAGAGAATGATGTTGGTTCGGCTACTGAGCTGTATGTTCCATCAACAGAAGATTAAAAATAACAGTGCTTGCTTTTTTTAAATTTTCATTGATTTTTATCATGCAAAATAATTCTATTTTGGACTAACTAGAATTTCTAAGAATATGAAATGAAATGAAAAGAAAAAGATAAATACAAGTAACGTTCATCGGTACGACTCACTTGACCCTCGAATGAATTTCTTTTAGCATATCCTTTCACAGGTCATTCTATAAAAATAGCTATATCCAGAAAGAATCATAGATCTAGAATATATTACTGACGATCATCTAAAAAAATATATATTTTCCTCAGTTCTTTATTGAAATCTTTTAAATTCAAAAATTACAGAGAGTTTTGAATCAATCCTTTATGACTTTTAGAGTCGCCCCTACAGAATGTCTACCGTTGTGTATGATAGGCGATAATGGCATCAGTTTTTTGCACTTCATATTTCAGATATAATCGAGAGATATTAAATTCTATCGTCAAACAATACAGTACTTATTTTCATATGAATGATTGATAACTATCTCAACTTTTAAAAGAGACTCATGGTAAAAAATTAATTTACTTTAGACTCTAGAAGCTAATGATCCGATACTTGTTTTTGCAAATTTCATTTCTGACTTGATGCACATAAGACAGACTTTCTATATTAGCGTCTAGGCGTTCGTCGGAGTCCCAAAGATCCGCCTTGAGGATGTTGAGGGTGGGGACAGCTTGCCATGATCGGTTTCGTCCTTGCTTAAGGGACTCATCAGATGGCTTAATAGTCATTTAAAGAAAATGACATTTACTTTGCTACAAATCTTGAATGAAAAAGCAAACAAATTTCCAAATTTCCAAACAAAAATTGCAGTAGTAAATAATTTACTAGGCAGTTGTGAGGAAAGGACAGCTTTCCATGACCCCGTCCGTGAAATAATTGCCGATTTCCATTCAATTGTTGTTGTTGTTATTGTTTGTAAGTATTTACATTCTTACCGAGTAGTAGTAGCAGCTCTAACACATTTGTTTAAAATCAAAATTCATTTTTTAGTACCTGAAAATGCTTCCGAAACTGTTCGAAGATTTGTCGAATCTCTATTCATCACACATACCGAAGCAAAATTAAATACATCTGGTCGACTTGTTGAAAGTTTTACGGAGAATGTTGCCGTTCACACAGATATTCCTTACGATCTAGCTATTGGTTGTTCACCAAAATCCGAAATTGCCATCGAAATTGAACTGATGGATCGTGAAGAATGGTGTATGGATCTTATTTTTCCACATCATCGTCTATATATGAATTCTAATAAATAACAGAACTTATTTTTCTTTTATCTATTTTATTTTAATTTGCATGATCACTTTGTTTATTTCATTTTAGATATATATGTATATATTTAATGTCGAAATTAGTGAAAAGTATTGATATGGATCTTAAAAATATTCCAGTGTATTTAACTAAACATAATCCAGTATTTCGGCAATTGATTCAAAATATACATTTAACTATTCGAACAACAGGATCTATTGTCATTGTTATTGATCAAACAAATAACAAAAATTGTATTCGCAAAATAGCATTATTAATCTATAAGATTATGATTATACAAACCGTATCAAGCGTTATGGTCAACATATTTAAAGTCAGGTATGGGAAATTTAATTATCAATGTAAATCAGCAACAGCCATTGTATCATACTGATATATCCATTTGGCCGAATGAATTAAAAGCATTGCTAACTGAACAAGAAGCTACAGATCAATATTATGGAGATTTTGTTCGTGAACAATTGCATCTATTGGATTCTGAATTAAATGCGTGTCGAAATCAATTGAATATTTTAGCCAATCAATTTCATGGCTATACATTACAATTACAAAATGTAATTAAATCATACATTGATGAACATTGTCGTGAATATCGTATGCAAATGGAACATCGAATCGAATTGTTACATTATGATTATCATATACGATTATTAAAAATAGAATATTTACGATTAGGTCCAAATGTTTTTCAAGTAAATTTTTCCGAATATATTAGCTACGTATTTATTATTTGATTTTTCTAAATTAGGAACAATTGATGAAGGAAATATGTCGAAATAAATATAAACATGCATCAGATGAACCAGGACATTTGTATTGGAAGCTAGCAGTTGATCGAACAAGAGTTTCATTTTATGATAAAATTGAAAATTCTCCACTGGTAAAAACAGCAACAAGCTCAATTAATAGAATTCCAAATATTGATGAGCGTCAAGAAATGTTTGAACGACTTAGAACAATTTTTGATACAGCAAAAAAATGATATATTAAATATTGAACTCAATTATTTCGATAAACAACGAAAAACATCTCGTATTATGTATGAAGAAACGCTGAAGAAACTTTGGTCTGCTTATCATCAACCAAGAGATGATTTTGAAATGATTTCATCAATTATGCTTGAAATTATTCAACAGCGTTGTGAAAAAAACGGCGAACGTGTTGAATGCATTTACAAATTTTCTCGAAAATGCAACCTTTTATAATATTTTTCATTCTATTGTTTCTATTTCAGATTAAAAACATATACGAACACAATGATAAGAAATGCAATTTCAATTCATCGACAACCATTAATAGAAAACTAAAGAAACAAAATACACGAATTACTTCAACAACAACAACAGTAGCAAATAATAGTTATTATAGACAGCCGAAGTATTTGAAATGGTCAACATTTATGTTATTTCGATTATTAAAACAAATGTTCAATTATTTATTTAAGAAAAAAATCCCATAAATCATTTATACGAACAAGATTAAATCTATTAGATCAACAGTATTTCTCGGAACTTCACCTACTACTATGGGAATCTTATCTAAAGATAGGCCTTGAACAACATCGTTGGCCAGTAAATATTCTATAAAATAAATCACTCTAGTAATTATATTAATAGGACGATCTAATGAGATTGGCTAAAACAAATAATTTTATTCTATGCCATGAATTTCTAAGTGAATATATTCAATCTATCAAATGGAATATTGAATTGTGTATCAAGAAATTATCTGAACAAATTAAACTAAATCCTTTCGATGAAATATCGATCGAAAATATTGATCAAAATTTAAAAATATTTGTGGATCTTCAACGAAGCTATTTGTTAAAAAGTAATTACAATCAATTGAACAAATTTAAAGTAAATATTGAAAATAATCAAGTACTAAAAGATATGACTACATATTATCCACTTATTGATAAATTCATTCAAGAGCTATTGAATATACGTGAACAACAAACAAAAATTTGGGAACAACAATTACTATTGGAAATACGAGTTTGTTCTAAATTCTTGCCTCAAGAATATGATCAATTGGAAGAAATGCTCACATTCGATACTTGTTTACCATCAAATAATAATAATCCTTTAGAACGTATTCAAATTCAAAATCAACTTTTTAAAATTATACAAGAAGCTAAACATCAATGGTTAAATTTATCAAGAGACACTGAACGAATTGAAATGTTTTTTACTTTTTACGAGCATAAATTTACAAAATGAATTATGCTTCAGTCAAATCAATGAATATATGAGAAAACGAACTAAAGAATTAAAACAACAGATTATCAATAAAATACCTGCCTATCGACGTAAACTGCTTCGAAATTATCAACGATCATCATCAAAACAAACTACAATTGGCATATCACCAGAATCATATCTTGATTTATTATCAAATCCTTTCAATAAACATGAATGGCATTATCTTTCACTTGGTAAATGTTTTGTAAATATATGACTTATGATTCAATATTTTCATATATAGGTCCGTCGTATATCCGAGTCAATCAAAGTGCTATTCGTTCTCAAAAACAACAAGAAATCGAAATACAACATGAACATGATGATATTCATGGTAAAGTGAAAAAACAACTTGTCGAATATCCACCATATATACCAACAGGAAATGTCATTTTTCAAATATATTCCAATGAATTACTTGTTTATCTTCAACAAGCATATTTTACACCATTATCTTTCAAAGATCATATTCAAGCTAGACAACAAGCTAATATATCTGCATCAATTCGGAAAAAAATTCAACAACATCATCTTACTATTCGTGTGACTGATAAGAGTAACAATTTTTATATTGGCTTAACAAGTGAATTTAAGAAAAAAGAACAAGCCTATTTCAATGAAACAAATGCGTATATACAACTGAATACGAATCCATTCGATGAAGTTCTCAATAAAGTTATTCAATTACTTAATCAACTACGATCGAAAAGATTCATTTTAAAATGGCAATATGATCAAATGATACCAGATCCAAAACAAACTCAATTGCCACATTTATATTTCAATCCGAAAACACATAAAAATGATATACCAGTACGACCAATTATTAGTTCTTTACATTCAGCAACAACTAAAATATCCAAATTTTTTGACAGTATCATACGACCTATATTTGATGCTAAATGTCGACAAACAACTATCATTGATGGCATTTCATTAATTCAAGATCTTCAAAAATATCAACAATTGCATCGTCTAAAACTAACAACACTATTTTGTACATTTGACATCTCTAATCTATATACGGTACTACCACAAAATGAATCATTAAACATTTTAATGGAATTTTTACATGTACACGGTTATCGAAAAGTCAAAGGTGTACCATTAGATGCAATCTGAAAATTAGCTTCAATCGTTATTAAAGAAAATGTTTTTGTTTATGATAAGAAATACTTTAAACAAATTCTTGGTGGTGCCATGGGTTCATCATTTACATTAACATTAGCAAATATATTTATGTGGAAATGGCAACGTGAATTAGTTCGTATTCAAGATATAACTGGTGAATACTTTGGTCGGTATGTATCACATATATTATTAGTGAACAAAATATAATCCATTTTTCTTTTTCTCTATTTTGATTATAGATATATTGATGATATCTTTCTGAAACCATCAGCTGAACCATACATTCTTCCATTTCTATCCGATCATCATCCACATGTCTTTCGAAATACTATACAAACTGTTCTATCTCGAGCTGCTCGATATTCATCAACAATTGAAATATTTCAAAAGGAAAGACGATGCATTAAATTAATGTTATTATACAATGGGTATGTGACGCATATATACATATATTAACTTTAACAAGCTAAATTATTTGTTTAGTTATCCATCTACGTTTATCGATAAACAATTTGAACATTTTTTCTCTAAATATATTGCACCTTGGTCATTCATACCATATATTTTTACAGAAGATCAATTCAATGCAATTCATCAAGATTTATCGGAACATATGACACCTCGTCAATCGCAAGTCGCATTTAGTGCAGCTAAAGCTGATTTGGATAATGATCAAACAGATCATGAACATGCTACAACAACAATCACAAAAATCTCATCGTCATCATCATTGTCGTCTTCAAACAAACTATTTATTCATTATAAATATGAAAAACGTTTCCACTCGTTTAAGAGAGACATACATCAAATTCATAATCGAGTTATACCAAGACATTTAGCATTAGATCTTCGACTAATTGTTGGCACATGTAATCGATGCAATGCTAAGAATGAATCAATACGCAAGAAACCAAAACAATGGCTATTAAAAGATCAGGCAAGCAGAAACAAACGAAAATATTTAAATTTTCTCGGTAAGTTCAACACAATATAATTCTGACGTATTTCATAGTTTGATTAAAGATCGACAACGAAATCTACATAATATCGATCAATCCAATTGAAACTTTAATGTAACAAGAGAATATTAAAACATCTATATGTTCTACAGAATGAAGAAACAACAATATTCTAACTAATTACTTTTTATTCACATATCCGTATCAAAATGTTTAACACGTTAGTCAATATACTAATTATCATATATGATCTTTTCTTATCAATAAATAAACACAAATAATACATAAAATCATCAAAAATATTCACCATTTTATGAAATCAATCTATTTCGTTTTAGATAAAAATATACTACCTAAAACAACAACAATAATTGAATGGAAATCGACAATTATTTCACGGACGGGGTCATGACAAGCTGTCCTGTACTCACAACTGCCTAGTAAATTATTTACTACTGCAATTTTTGATTGGAAATTTGCAAATTTGTTTTGCTTTTTCATTCAAACTTTTGTAGCAAAGTAAATGTCATTTATTTTAAATGAATTAAATGACTTTAAGCCATCTGATGAGTCCCTTAAGCAAGGACGAAACCGGTCATGTCAAGCTGTCCTCACCCTCAACACCCTCAACGTTGAATTTTCAAGCTTATAACGGTCAACTATTGGCGCATTCGTTTCTGTGCTATCAAGAGTTTTAATACTTGACTTTCTGAATAATTATTGATGATATAAACAAAAGGCTGATATTCTATTTAATATTTTGAATGTTCTTTATTCTGAGAGATTCATAACGATGAATTATCTGTTAACTGACGAAAAACACGAATGCACATAAATGTGTCATGTACTACTATCTATATCATTTATAAAAGAATGA
>Ga0209960_1003913_pt1 | contig 12086 bp, 13 predicted proteins | sample ThiBiot_500_plan_2_FD_183947 | JGI IMG/M metagenome (GOLD analysis project Ga0209960, IMG submission 183947) | Wastewater bioreactor microbial communities from Cape Town, South Africa - Thiocy_expt_500_plan (SPAdes) | ecosystem: Engineered > Bioreactor > Thiocyanate-remediating >... | reverse complement strand
TTTTTTTTTTTTTTTTTTTTTTCTTTTTCCTTCCATTGCTGACAAATCAACTTTCCTATCTATTGATTGTTCAAAGAACCTTATATTATAAGTTCAAAGAGTGCTTTTTCAAAAAAGAACAATCAAAATTTATATTCAAGAAAAGTTTCAAACAATTACTGAAAAAAAATATGCCACCTTTAGAAAAGACCAGACAATTTTATTTGGCTTGTTTAACAGGAAAACGAGATCAAGTGAAGCAATTCCTTGAAGATAAAACTTTAGATATTAACTTTCAAGATAAAGTTGATTACAATCAAACACCTTTATATATTGCTTGTCAAGAGGCACATACTGAAGTTGTAAGATTATTATTGAAGGATGAGAGAATTGAGATCAATGTTTCAAATAGATATAATGAAACTCCTTTTTATATTGCTTGTGCAAGTGGGTATCTTGCTATTGTGGAGTTATTATTAAAGGAAGAGAAACTTGAAGTTAATCGTGCAGATATAAATGGTTTAACACCTTTTTGGATTGCATATTTGAGTGGACATACAAAAATTGTGAAATTACTTATACATGATAAGAGAACTATGGTTGATGAATTTGATAAAAATGGAAAAACACCTTTTTATATTGCTTGTCAATATGGACTTTATGAAATTGCCACACTTCTATTAAATGATGAAAGAGTTGATGTTAATCATGCAAGTAATAGTGGAGAAACACCTTTTTATATTGCTTGTAAAAATTATCGAATTGAAATTGTTAAGTTATTATTAGAGAATGAAAACATTGATGTAAATACTGCAAGACATGGTGGATGGACCCCATTAATTTCTGCTTGTTATAATGGAGATTTAGATATTGTACAATTAATTCTAGTAAAAAGAGAAGGTGTAGATATTACTGCAAAAGATAGAAATGGAAAAACTGCAATTGATATCATCAAAGAAAGACTTGAAGGAGAACGTCGTTGGGAAAAAGCAGAAGATTTCAAAAAGAGAGAAATAAAATATCAAAAAATTATTGATTTATTAGAATCATTTGAAAAGAATCCAAATGAAACAAGAGCTCTATTAAGAAATAAACTTGGAATATCAGGTAAATTCGAATCTTCTTTTTCTTTTTCTTTTTCTTTTTCTTTTTCTTTTTTTTCTAATTATTACCTATTTCAAAAAGATATTGCTGCTGCTTCAATATTTTCTATTATCGTTTTGGTCTCAGATAATTATTTTCAACTTAAAGATGACACAATAGTCAGTTAACCAAAAAAAATTCAATTTATTACAATAATAATCAGAAATTGAATAGATACATTCTTGAAATTATACATAGTTTGCCAACAAATTAAAATCAATAAAAATTTTTTTGTGTCATACTATTTTTTATACTCTTTCTAATTGTGCAATATCTTCAACTTCATGAATAACCTAAAAAAATTTGGATGGTAAATAAAAATGAAAAAGAAGAAGAAAAATGAAAAAATCAATACAGCTGTTGCAATCTTCTCAGCTTCCGTTAGATCTTGAACTATTTTTTTTTTTTTGAAATAAAAGTTAAATTATTTTGATATGAAAAAAAAAAAGAATAGAAATTGAAAAATCACTTTTATCAAGATATGTTTGAAGTGCTGGACCTGTTAATTCATAAGCACTTAAATCATACTTTATATTATTTTCATCAAGAATATCTTTCAATTTATTTACTTGGAAAGTCTATTTCATTTTTTTATTTTTTTTATTTTTTCAAAACCAATAAAAAAAAAACAAGAAAAACAAACTTTCATTCGAACTTCTTCAACTGCTTGTTTTAAAGCTTGACCTAACTTTCGTTTATCATCAGACATTATCTAATTATTTTTTTTTTTTTTGGTTATTTAATTCAAATTTTTTCTTCAATTCAAACTCTAAAAAATAAAAGTGAACCTTCAATAATCTCCCTCTTTGAGTTGCAAGATCTTCTCTCTTCTCAATCACAACCTCTCTATCATTATCCATCAACTCCTTCATTCTCTTATCCACTTCCTCAAAATATTTCTGAGCTTCTAATTTCGAAAGCTGAGGAGTAATATTTTGTATCGAAAAGAAAAACTGTGACGAAGTTATAACTGGTACTCTAAATCCATTCCTGACTTTCAAATAATTGAAACTTCTTGAAGCAAACATTGTATTTGAAGCAAACTATGAATAAGAAGAAGTGATTGCCAAAAAAATTGAAAAAATGGCTGACAAATGGAAAAATTTTTTTGTTTTTTTTTCTGAAAATTTTTGAAATTTTTCTTTTTTTTTTCCCAATCAATCAATTATAAAAAATCAACTCCAATTCCTTCTTCAATATTGATAGTCCACAATTAAAAGGATGATGGAACTAGAGACTGTAGCTTCAGACATTGATTGGGTTAGACGTCTTCCTCCAGAAATTACTTACAGTACAAAAAAACTTGGAGAACCTGTGATTGCAATTCATGACTTGACTAAATGTTTATCTTTTATTATTTTTTATTTTTTGATATCTTATTATTTTTATATTTCAACATTAATTGATAATTTTTTGAATTTATATTTAATAGCTTATATGATTACTGGAAGAGAGGAAGCTGTAACAGCTCTTCATGGAGTTCAACTTTCACCAGACTCTGAATTCTATCCAATTCGAAGGTATTATTTTTATTATTTAACAAACATATTTAGACATTTCAAAAACCAGATAATGTAAAAAGAAAAGAAATGAATCAAAAAAAAAATCAAATAATTCAATTGAGTTTAAATTTAATTTGATTTGATAATTTAGAGGTGAATTTGTAATGTTAAGAGGTCCATCTGGAGGAGGAAAAACAACAATTTTAAATATACTTGGAACATTAGATAGATGTACTAGTGGTTCAGTTGGTTTGATTTTTTCTCACTTCAGCATCATTTTTTTTTCTTTCAATTTTCAACTTTAATCCTTTCTTTACTTCTCTAATAATTAATTAAAAATATCAAAAAAAAAAAATTAGAAATCCTTGGAAATGTTATTAATGAGAAATCTACAGATGCTTATCTCTCAGATTTAAGATTAAAGAAAATTGGCTTCGTTTTTCAAACTTTTAATTTGTTAGCAAATTTATCTGCATTTGAAAATGTTGAATTACCAATGACAATTCTTGGCAAATTAAGCGCAAAAGAAAGAAAGAAAAGAACAACTGAATTATTAATGATGGTGGGATTAAGAGATCGAATGGAACATCTTCCTTCTGAATTATCTGGAGGAGAACAACAACGTGTCACAATTGCAAGAGCACTCGCAAATGAACCAGAAATTTTATTATTAGATGAACCAACTGGAGATTTAGATACTCTCAATACTGTAGATATCATGAATTTACTATTAAAAATTAATTTAACAAGGAAAACAACATGTTTAATGGTGACTCATAATCCTGATATTGAATGCTATGCTGATAGGTTATTGTATATAAAGGATGGAGTATTTGTCAAACAAGCAATCAATCGAAGACAAACTCCTTTAGTTTATGAACAATATCTTGGTTACTTTTCTTTTCGATTTTTTTTTTTTTTTTTTTTTTTTTTTTTTTTTTTTCCTTTTTAATTTCAAACACGAACTTAACTTAATCCATCCTTTTTTAAAATAATAATAGAATATTTAAACTCATTACAAGATGTATAATAGCTTCAACAATCTCAAACGAACAAACTTTCAGAGATTCCATCACAAAAAACAAAAACAAAAAACTCAATCTAAAAATTTTCAAGAAATAAATACAACAAAGACAATAAATACTTTGAAATACAAATATAATAGTTTTTTTCAAAAAAAAAAAAGTTCTCTTGAGTTAGGTATTAACAATCGATTTACAATTTGAAAAAAGAGGTGGTTGATTCACGAAATTGATGAAAAAAAAAAAAAAATCAAAAAAAATTTTTTTTTTTTTTTCGATAGCAGTGCCAATAGTGAACTATTATTATTATTAAGACTGGAATTGACTTTCAATATAACTTTGATTCTATAACATCTTCAAAGCAAAAGAAGAGTTTTTAAAAAAGAGTTTAATTAACTATTTTTCAAAAAAATAAATTGTTCAATTCGAATAAATCAGTTAGAAAATAGAAGGAAGAAGTGGAGTTGGAGGCTAAATAGTTCATAATTAAGTTGTAAACTGAATAAAGAAGACTTTCAAGACCAACTTATTAGTATTCATATAAGAAGGAGTCAAGTTAGAATAGAAGGAAGAGATAAAATAATTTTGAATAGAATAGAATAGAATAGGAGGAATCTAAAAAGTATAAATGAGTCGTTCATCTCAGAATATCTTAATTCCTAAATGGAATGTTAAACTTGGACTTCTTCAACCTATTGTGTTCACTTTTGAAGCAAAGAATAGTCATAATTATAAAGATGTTAGATCTCAAGTATTATCAAGTGAGAAGGTGCTTCGATTATTAGTTGATGATGGTAAGCAAGAAGGAAAGAAAGAATCTGGAAAACAACTAACAATGAAAGAAGCAGAAAAGATATATGATGATATGGCTGCAAAGACATCAAGAGTTATATTAAGATTTGCTGGTTGGTTCTTCCATGTTGTTCTCAAGAAGTTATTCCCAAGAGGAGTTCATGTAAGTGGAGAAGATGAGATGTTGGCAGCGAATCAAGCTGGTCCAGTGGTTTATGTTCCAACTCATAAATCATATTTAGATTTCATTTTAGTAACTTTTGCTTGTTATTGGGCAGGTGTTCCAGTACCTTGTATTGCTTCTGGAGATAATTTTAGATTACCAATAATTGGATGGTTAGCTAGAGAACATGGTGCTTTTTTTATAAAGAGAAAACTTGATGGTGTATCTCAATTGTATAGAGTTATTTTATCAGAATATGTGAGAAATATATTACTCTCTGGTTCTTCAATGGAAGTTTTTATTGAAGCTGCTAGATCTAGAAGTGGAAGAATCTTACCACCAAAATTTGGAATCTTAAATTATGTTACTCGTTCAACATTTGATTCAAATCAACTCTCCAATGTTCAATTTGTTCCTGTTGGAATTTCATTTGAAAAAGTTGTTGATGGAGGATTTTCTAGAGAGGTATTTATTTATTTAATTTGAATTTTAATTTATTTATTTATTTATTTATTTATTTTTCTCTTTCTTCATTTTCCTATTAATTTTTTTTTCTTTTAGTTATTAGGAGTTCCTAAGAAGAGTGAATCATTCTTTGGAATTATTAAAGGATTTATTTCTTCACTTTTTAGAAGCTATGGTGCTACATATGTTAATTTTGGAAAACCATTTTCTTTTCATGAATTTCTTTTAAAACAATCTTTTGAGAATGGAGATGATTCATTTGATTCATTTGACGTTCAAGCAAATACTATTCGTGATTTAGGAACTTATGTTTTAAAAGTTTTTTTTTTAAAAAAAAATGATTATTTTATACAAAAAATTCAATTAATATAGGAAGCACAAAAGAATTGTTTATTAACTGATACTTCAATTGTTGCATTTTTGATTATTACTTTATTTAGAGAAGGAATTGATTTAGATACTTTGAAAATATGTTTTATAGAAATGAAAAAAATGATTACTGAAAGAGGTTACCCTGTCAATGAAAATCAAGATATCAATGAACCTTTAGAACTCATTAAAGATCTCTTAGAAATGAATCCTATCAATAAAACAATTGGACTTCCACAAAAATTAGAATCTATTTTATCTTTATCATTCTACTCAAATCAAGTTTTTCATGTTTTCTTTGGAGAATCTATTTTATTTACTGTTGCTCTTTCCTTTTTGAAACCCAATCTTGGTATTTATTTATTGATTTTTTTTTCTTCTTCTTCAATTTTCTTTTCAATCTGAAAAATAAAATAAAATAAAAATAAAATAGATGCCCATCAAATCACTGAAGAAGAACTACAAAATAGATTTGAAGATGTTTGATTTTTTTTTTTTTTTTCCTTCTTCCCGAAAGCAAATAAAAGAAATTAATCATCTTTAATAGCTTCTTGAAATTTTGAATTCTGAAAATGTTGTAATTGGACCTTATGAAAAGAAAGGATTTTTCCAAAAATGTCTCTGGGAACTCATTAAAATGAAATTATTGTCTCAAGTTGGTGTAAGAACCAATTCATTTTTTTTAAAAAAAAGAAAGAAATGCTAAATGTTAAATTTCTCAAAAATTAAATAGGAGAAAATAGAAATCTCAAAAGATCAAGCTAAAGAACATTATGGAATAATCTTGATCATGCTTCTTAGACCTATTATCGATTCTTATATTATTGTTATTGATAGCTTGAAAAGTTTTAAAGCTCCAATTGAAGGTTTATTTTAATCATTTTTCATTATTATTATTTTATTATTATTTCAAAAAAAAAAAAAAAAAAAAAAAAAATTGAAAAACTTTTGTAGATAAAATAATTATGGACACTATTCATCAAAATACCCTTCAATTATGGAAAATTGGGCTTCTTCCTTTTGGTGAAACTTGTTCATTAGATATTTTAAAGGTTCATTTTGACTCATTTATTTTTTCTTTCATATAATTAATCCTTCCTTTGATTATTTCTCATACAGAGAAGTTTGGATAGTTTATTAAGACTCGAAGTCATTTCATCAAGGAGTTCAGCTGATCTTTCATCTCAAAGCCAATCTAGAGATCTTGGAAGAGAGACATCTTTCTTGAGAGTTTTTTTTTTTCTTTTTCTTTTATTTATTTATATGAAGGATTTTATTTACTCGTCTTTAAATAGTATTCCAATTCTTCCATTTCACTCTCTGACTCAGGTTTTGACATGTCTCTCTTCAAAATTGAAGTTTAAAAAAGAAGAAGAAAAGGAAAAAGAAAAGGAAAAGAAAAGGAAAAGAAAAGGAAAAAGGAAAAGGAAAAGAAAGAAAGAAAGATTGCTTTAAGTGCTTTATATACACGACATTGAATAATAAATCTGTTTTTTCTTTCTCTTCCTTTAACTCTAGCTCAAGTCAATTAAACTTGGTTCAGAATTCTATTTTTTTTTTTTTTTTTTTTTTTTGAAAAGGGAAGAAAAATAATAAATAAATTCATAAATAAATTCATAAATAAATTCATAAATAAAATAAAATAAAATAAAATAAAAGTAAAAGATGTACCTGAAATTGTATTTGATCTCGAAGTCCAGAGAATATATCAAATTGAACATACATTCTATTTAATTCTCCTCTTTTAACAAGCGATGTAAGTGGAGTTGCTGTTACTTTAACTCCTTGAAAATCAAACAATTTTGCAAATTTCTGTTGATAATATTCCTTTTGTTCTTTTTCATTTGTTTGTTGATTTTGAACATTTTCCGAAGAAGAAGTTGATCCAATTTTATCAGTTTGTTGAAAAGTTTTTTGAAATTTGATAAAGAGTTGAATGAGATCTAAAGAAATAGTTGGTGGGCATAATGAAATAAGATTTGCTTCTGTTATTTCTAAACCCTCTTGTTGACAAATAATATAAGCTAAAGCACATAAAATGAAAGAATCTGATTGATGATCTCTTGTTGGAATTTTTTCTCCTTCTTTTCTCGTAGTTTCATTTAAATTGATCCTTTCATTATTAAGAATTGATTCTAATCCATACTGAAATTCGATTAGAAGTTGATTTGCTTTTGAGATCCAATAATCTATTGATTGAATGGTTGGAATATTGGCTTCAATCGAAAGACATTTGGATTGAAAGAGTGCTAGTTGGAGGTGATATTGAGGTATACAATGATGATGTCGATGTTTTCCAATTAAAGCACATTTTGGGCATACAAGTTCTTGATCATATTCACAAAGAAGTGATAATGAGAGTGAATGAATTGGGCACTGAGGATTTTCTCTATAAGGACAAGTTGTTAAATGAATTCCAAGAAGTTGTTTTTCCATCTGAATTTTTTTTTGTAGTTATTAATTAATTCAAAAAAAAAAAAAAAAATTAAAAGTTACTTGACCACATTCAAAAGAATAAGGGCAATCAACAAGAGTGAAACGACATGATTTCAAATGCTCTTCAACTATTCCTCTTGTTAAAATTGAATTACATTTCTCATTTAGACATTTTACTGGTAAATTATTAATTAATCTTTGAATCATGATGTTGGGTAAGCAAGCTGAGAGGTTAATCACTTGACGACAAGAAGGGCAACTTTACAAGAAAGAAGAAGAAAGTTAGAATTTCTAATAAAAGAAAAAAAGAAAAAAGAAAGAAAATTTTACTTTCCATTTGAAATCTGAGTTGATAAAACTTTAATTAAACATTCTCTACAATAACCTTGTTCACAACAATTGGTTTGAATCACATCAGTGAAGAGTTCTAAACAAATAGGACAAGTTAATTCCTTTTCAACTAGAGAATTCATGGTAAGTTTAAGCTTCTTTCTTCTTCAAATTCAATGTTTGTTCAAAAGAAAATGTTTTTACCTTGATGTTCATTCTCTCTATTTATTTTTTTTAAAAAAAAACTTTGTGCTTGTTGCGCAAGATATATGTAAGCTTGAAGCTCATCCTTTCCAACAAAAAGTGCTTTGTTGCTTTTTTTTTTTTTCTGATTTTTTCTGATTTTTTTTTTTCAAAGCCAAAGAACAAGAGCCGAACTTCAAGCAAACAAACATTCTTACGCAACAAGACTTGGAAATAAGTAAACACCATGGATTGAAGAGAAGGAAATAAGGCAAATTTTCGCAAGAACTCAAACAAAACTATGTTGAAAAGAAGATGAACAGCAAGAAAACTGAAACAGAAGTCCAATCAAGAAAATGTAAATAAAATAGATTTAAATTTCTCTCAGTAAGAAGTGCAAAATAGGTCTGCTGGAGATATAGAGTTTGACAAGAAAATCATCAGTGCTCCAACAAAAAGAAGCCAGTGTGTATAGTAATTGAGAGGTAGCAATGTCTTTGAGCAAATGGAGTCTTCATACGGTAGTCTTTCCTCTGAATCTTTGTCGCTTTTAAGTCTTAAGGTTTCTATTGTGGACAGATAATGGGATTCAAACTACACCTGAGTCAATCCAACTCATCCACATTTTGTGTATTCTTTCATTTTCTTTCATTTTCATTTTCATTTTCATTTTCTTTTTTTTTGAAAATTTTTTGAAAAAATAGGTGGACAACCAAAGCTAATGATTAGAACTTTGAATCTCCATCACGATTCAATTGAAGTAAGACTCTTATCAAATGGGATGATGCAATCATTCTTGTGAAACACTCTAATTCAAAAAATTGAATTCATTTTTGTTGGGTATTCATTTCATTTTTTTTTTTTTTCAAATTTTTGTCATTTTATAAAGAATTCTTTCTTTTGTTTGTAGACAAGCCCAAAATTTTATCAACCTTTGTGATGAATTATAAACCCAACTCAGAGCACTTTCGAGAAGATATATACTATTGCTGTCTCAACAGACTTCAATGCAAAGAAAATGATAATAAGAATAAAAGATCATTCAAGTGTAACTATAAAGTTTTGTGTGATTGTTTAACAAAATAAACTCGTCTAAGAAAATCTATTTTTATTTGTGCTTTTTTTTAAATCTTTTTTCTTATACTCTTAACCATAAATAAACAAATAAGTCATAAATAATTTGCAAGTTTATCTTTTCTTAAAAAAATAAAAGATTGTAATAAAGTAAATTATAGTAATCATATATGGCGACCCCCATTCCATTCCGTTTCTCAACCTCAATGGGAGAGCTAAATTTTTTCTTTGAGCTTTAATAACTTGAGATTCAACCTATTAAAAAATGGTTAAATGATTAAAAGATTGGAATGAAAAAAAAAAGAAGAAAAAAGGAAGAAAAAAAAAAAGAAAATGAAAATGAAAAAAAAAATGAAAATGAACCTCTTTAATTTTTTCAAGAAGGGGTGCCAATTCAATATTTAAATTATTGCTTTTACTTGTAGAAGTTAAAGTGGGATTATTCTTTGGAGCAGGAATTCCAAAAGGTGGAGAACGGGAGACAATTTCATTAATTTTAGCAATTGATTTTGGGATTACTTTAGTTAAAACTATATTGAATTAAATTTTATCAAGAAGATTATTAAAATGTCAAGGGGAGAAAAAATAAAGAGAATTGAAAAAAAAAAAAGAAAGAAAATCAAAAAAAAAAAAAAAAAAACCAGAGTTCTTAACTTTTGCAGGAACCCAACCACCTGGGTTTGATTCAGAAATTTGAATAACTTTAGTTTTTCTTGGATTACCAGGAATTGGAATAAATATTACACCAGAGACTCCATTTGTTGCACGAACGAATTTTGGAGTAACAGGGAATTTAGGATGATCTACAGAACGAAAAACTTGAACTAAAGCTCCATCTTCCATTGCCTTTTTATGTGATAAAACAACAGAATCACGAGAAGAGACAATCATAACAGGTTTTGTTTTAACATAAAAAACTCCAGTATTTGAATCAATTTTTTCTACAAGGCTAATTTCATCAACAAGTTCATCCCAAGATTTCCTTTTATCGATATTTGTTAATAGCTCAAAACAAGTGAAAGGAGTATTATCCAATTCAAATTCAAATTTAAATTGATTTTCATTGGTGATATTTCCAGAAATTCGAAGTCCTGCCTCATTATAGAGTTCTTTCCAATTCCCTTGTTGATCTGGATTTATTAATTCCATAAATGTTGAATACATATCTTCAGAGGTTGAACCATAGAGTTCATGAGTTGGTTTTTCATTAGTTGGCCAAAGTGGATGTTTTGTAATATCTGGAGTTTCTTGTGTATTGGGAGTTGATTCTTCAATTAATGGTATAGAAGAAGAAGAAGGATTTTGTTGTTGTTGTTGTCGATTTATAAGTTCTTCTGAACTAAGTTGAGGAGATGATTGAGGATTTGAATAAGAATGGGATCTATCTTTTCCAAAGAAAAATTCTTTTTGAAAACCGAGAATTGCAAGACCAAATGCAAATAAATGAATTGTATCAAATTCAATTAATTTGAAATCTAAAAAAAAAAATTATTTTTTAGGTAAGTCATTTTTTTCCTTCTTTTTGAAAATTAATAAGAGTTAACTGATAAAAATTTTTTAAAAAATTAATCAAATGGATAAGAAACTAATGAATAAGAAATAATGAATTGTTGCTCTTACAAGAGTTCAGGAGGTAGAAAGCAATGAGAGCAGCAAGTGGAATATAAGGTTCAAGTTCCGCCATTTTTTCTTTCTTTGATGAATCACGTGATTAGTTGACTTTTGATTTCACGTGATTTCTTAAAGTTTCTGAAAATCAATCAATCACAAGAAAAAGAAAGAAAGAAAAGAAAGAAAGAAGAGAAAAGTCAGAATAAAAACGATCTCCTTTGCCAATATTAATATTTACATCTTTCTGAATGGATCTATCTTTTTTTTTTTTCATAAAGAAGAAAGGAAGTTGCAGAATTTGCTTTGAAAGAAAAAGGAAGTTTTTCTTTTTGATTTTGGGGATTGGCAAAGGAGAAAAAAAAACATGGCTGAAGAAAAAATAAAATTTTTTTGATTTTCAACAAGAGAGGTTGGCTTTTTTTTTTTTTCTGAAATCATTTGCTATATAAATGTCTTCTCATTTTTTTTCTTTTCTTTTCTTTTCTTTTTTCATCAAAAATTAAAAAAAAAACGACAGAACTAAACCCAATTAATTAAAATAAATAAAATAAACCCTCTCAATTGAAATTTAAATAATAGCAAATAAAAGTTCGGATCTTTTCAACCCCAAAGCAAATTATTAGAATCAAATAAAATGGGAAAATTATTCACTTTATCATTAGGACTTACAATTGGTGGTATTGCAGGAATGTATATTGCTCAAAATTATGAGGTACTTTTTTTTTTTTTTTTTTTTTTCTGAATTCTGCTTTTTATTGATCTTAAATTGATCTTAAATTGATCTTCAATTAATTATTCAATAAAAGGTTCCTGATGTCAAATTAAAGTTGGATGAATTCCTTGGTCAAGCTAAAGAACTTGAAAAGAAAAACAGAAAGGATTAGAACCTTTTCTAAGAATAGAAGAAGAATTGAATGTACTAGGGATAATAAGTAATAAAATTTTGAAAAAAAAAACCAATTTTTTTTTTTTTTTTTTTTTTTAATTTTTTTTTTTAAAATTTATAAAAAAAAAAAA
>Ga0209960_1003912_pt1 | contig 12091 bp, 16 predicted proteins | sample ThiBiot_500_plan_2_FD_183947 | JGI IMG/M metagenome (GOLD analysis project Ga0209960, IMG submission 183947) | Wastewater bioreactor microbial communities from Cape Town, South Africa - Thiocy_expt_500_plan (SPAdes) | ecosystem: Engineered > Bioreactor > Thiocyanate-remediating >... | reverse complement strand
TTTTTTTTTTTTTTTTTAAAAAAAAAAAAAAAAAAAAAAAAAAAAAAAAAAAAAAAAAAAAAAAAAAAAAAAAAAGATATCAATGAATGTCTAAATCAAGGCGGAGGAAATAATTGCTCATCAAATGCAATTTGTATAAATACCCAGTCAAGTTTTGAATGCAACTGTACAGGTGGTTTTACTGGAGATGGCTTCTTATGTACAGGTATTCATTTCATTCTTCCTTTTCCATGATCCATAAATCAATATTTACAATCAATAGATATTGACGAATGTTTGACAAACAATGGAGATTGTCATAACCAAGCAACTTGTAATAATACTGTTGGAAGTCGTAGTTGTAAATGTAATTTGGGTTATTCAGGGAATGGAGTAGTTTGTTTTGGTTATTTTCTTCTTGTTACAATTTGGGATTTAGATTTTTATTTCAAAAATAAATAAATAAATAAATAAATCAAATTAGATATTGACGAATGTACATCAGGTGACTATATTTGTTCACCAGAAGCAACATGTTCAAACACAGAAGGAAGTTATTCATGTTCATGTAATTCAGGTTTTGATGGGGATGGCAAAGATTGTGATGGTAACAATTCTCTTTCTTTTTTCTTTTTAAAAAAAAATCAAAAAATCAAAAAAAAAAAATCAAAAAATCTAGATAAGAATGAATGTGAAACAGATAATGGAGGATGTAATGACGATGCCACATGTGCAAACTCTTATGGAGGTTTTACATGTACCTGTAACGAAGGGTATTTTGGTGATGGTCTGACTTGTGATGGTTGATTTTCATAGTCTTTTTTTTTTTTTTTTAAAAAAAAAAAGACAAAATAAATTTACGAATCGAAAATAATAGATATCAATGAATGCGAAACAAATAATGGGGGATGCAGTGATTTAGCAAACTGTATCAATTTAAATGGGAGTTTTAATTGTACTTGCAAAACAGGTTATTCAGGCAATGGGTTCTTTTGTTCAGGTATTCTTTTTTTCTTTCATTCTTTCTTTCTTTCATACCAAGCTGAAGAAACAAAAATTAATAGATATTGACGAATGTATGTCTGATACTCATAATTGCGATGTTGATTCAACTTGTACAAACAATATTGGAAGTTTTATATGTACATGTAATACAGGTTATTCAGGAGATGGAATCTCTTGTTATGGTATTCTAGTTTCTGAGTATTGAAGAAAATAAGAATAATTTTTTTTAAAAAAATGAAAAAAACTTAGATGTGAATGAATGTTCAAAAGATAATGGAGGGTGTCATATGTCTGCGAATTGTGCAAATACAATTGGAAGCTTTAGTTGTTCCTGTCAAGATGGGTATTCAGGAGATGGAATGGATTGCTCTGGTTAAGTTCTTTCTGAAGTTTCTTATGAATTGATTAACTTTTTAGTATTTATTCTAAATTTGGGGAAAATAAATAGACATTGATGAGTGCAGCTTGGGTACTGATAAATGCCATACTGAAGCAACATGTATTAATACTGATGGAAATTATACATGTACTTGTAAAAATGGATATGAAGGAGATGGTTTTACTTGTTCAGGTAAAGCTTTTTTTTTTTTTTTTTTTTTTTATTTCGGCTCGATAAAATTAAAAAAAATATTGATAGATGTCAATGAATGTATATTGGGTACTCACACATGTCATACAGAAGCAAATTGTATCAATACAGTCGGAAACTTCACATGTGTATGCAATCCAGGATATTCAGGAAATGGTTTCATATGTGACCGTAATATTCTTTCCTCTCCTAGGCTAACATATACAATTTTTTCTTTTTCTTGATTAACTCTTTCTTTTAATGTCTCTAGGAATCGCATGTACACCAACAGTAATTGGGAATGCAAACTTTCAAAAAACGTATGCAGGAAACCCAAGAACAGGAAAGTGTGAAACTCCATATTATGGAAGTCCAACACTCTATTGCAATTTAACTGGATATTGGAATCAAACTATCACAGGAAATCCTTGTTCATGTAATTTTTTCTTTTCTTTTTTATTATTCTTTTTTTTTCTTCTTTTTCCCTAAATCCAAAATCCAAAAAAAAAAAAAGTAACAATGGAGCCAATGAAATGTCGATGCGATTTAGAATGTGGAAATTTGAGTCTTGATAAATGTAAACAATGTTATTCTTTGGGAGGAATGGTTCACCAAGCTTATTTGAGTGGATGTTATTGCCTTTTCGATAATTCATTTTTAGATTTAAACTCTCTTTCTATTTGTCAAAATCCACTTCCAAAATGTTCAACATGTTTTACTTGTGATTCAAGTTGTTTGAATTGTTTTGGATCAAATGCAACTCAATGTACTTCTTGTAGTCCAAATTTTGATCTTGTTACTACTCTCAACTCTGATGGTTTCTTTCTTTCTTTTCTTTTTTCTTTTCTGGATTAAATTTTTGTAATGAATGAAAATAGGGAGTCTAAAAACAGGAGAATGTAAAAGTAAATGTGTTGAAGGAGAAGCACGAAATTCAAATGGAGATTGTGAACCACCAAATTGTTCACCATTAAATGATTGTTCTGATCGTGGAAATTGTTTATTCACTGAGCTAACTCTAAACTCATTTCAAACACCATATTGTAATTGTGATGAAAGATATGGAGGAAATGATTGTTCTCAATTATTAAATTGTAGGTGTATTAATGGATTTTGTATCCGAAATTCTTTTAATGATCCCCAATGCAAATGTTTCTCTGGTTGGAATGGAACTGATTGTAATAACCCAATTTTTGATTTCTCACCAAAATCAGATTCAATTCTTGGCGGAACCCCAGTTGAAATTACTATTCTTTCTGGCACATCAATTTCACAAAAAAATTTAAATTGTTCATTTGGAGAGATTCAGGTCCCATCAGTTTTTAATTCAAATAATGGAAAGTATTATTGTGTATCACCACCTTATCATACTTCAGATATTTATATTGATTTCAAAATTTCAATTGTCGATTATCAAAATGGAGATTTCTTTTCAATTGGATCATTTAATTATTCAAAATCAAATCAACTTATCCCAAAAAATATTGAGAGTTTAAATGATTATATTTTCACAATCGGACAATCAAAATCAATTTCATGGGATTCGACTCAATTTGGATCTGGAGATACAATAACAATTAAATTATATAAATGGAATTGGAATTATTTGAACAAGAATTCAAATATTCAACCAGAATTAATTGTTGTTAATGAGAATGTGACCTATGGACCAAATAATGGAAATATGAATATTACATTGGATGTGAATAATTTTGTATGGAGTTCATCGCTTCATATTTTATCAATTGGTTCACCTTATAGATCAATTAATCGATATATATTACCAATTCAAAATGGATTTGATTATGATTCAAGTTGTAAGAATTTTGTTGACACAGATTCAATATTAGTTAGTCCAGTAACACTTTGTCCAACTCAGCCCCCAACAATTAACCCAGGATTTATTCAAGACCCAAATTGTAATTTAAATTCATCATTAAGTTGTTTTTTATCTCCCAATTTTGATCAATGCTCAATTTATAATTATCCATTACAATTGTCTATTTCAATGAAATGTTGTTATTCAAACACTCGAAGTAAAGTGTATGAAGTGTCCAAATTGGTTGATAATTATGGAATTCAAGATGATAGAAGTTTCCCATCGATTAAGAATTTTATTGGAGATATTTTACCAAGAATATTTTGTTGTGTTAAATCAAGCAATTGTAATTTATTTCAAGAAAAAAGAAAAGTGGAGAACACAAAGAACAAGAGATCTTCTTCAACTTTAACATCAAAAGTGGGAATATGTTATGGAGATCCCCATTTTTTGACATTTGATGAACAAGTTTGGAGATTTAATGGAAAAGGAGAGTTCATTCTTTTAGAACAAATTAATAATCTTGATCAAAATATTGTTGAATCAAATGGATTAACAATTCAAGGAAGATTTTCACAATTATCAACAAAATTAGTTACAATATTATCAGCAATTTCAATTAAAGATGGAAATTCAAGGATTTCAATTTATTTAAATCAGTTCGGAAATACGAATATATTTTTAAGAGATTCTCAAATACCACAAATTATTTCAATTGGAAATTCAATTATTTCACAAGATGGAATATTAATATCAAGAACTGAAGATTCAAAATATCAAATTCTTTTACCTTCTGGAGTTTCATTAATTATTATTTCAAGATTTTCAATGTTAAATTTAATTGTGATACTTCCAAATTCATTGAAATCCAAAACAAGAGGATTATTAGGAAATTGGAATGGAAATAAAAATGATGATTTTATTTTAAGAAATGGGAATATTATTCCAATTACACCCAGTTTTGAAACACTTCATTCAGATTTTGGATTGAAATATATGATTAATGAAGATGAATCATTATTTATTTATCCAAATGGAACCAATTTCAATTCATTTAATGATGAATCATTTATTCCAAATTTTGAAATTGATTTTCCAAGTACAGAATTTGAAAATCAAGCAAGATCAGGATGTATTGGATCAAATATTGATTTGGATGCATGTTTATTTGATGTTTCACAAACTCAAAATATTTTGGCATCTCAACTTTCTTTAGAAATTGGAAATATTTATGAAAATTTGAAGTCAGAGTTAAATTCACCACCTCAATTTCTGAGTTTATTGGATAATTATGTTGTTAAATTATCAGAAGAAGTTAGTATTAAATTTTCAGTAATTGATGAAGATGGAGATGTGATTGTTAATTCAAATACAAGTTTATTTGGAACATTAAATTTAGACCAACCAACAATGTCATTTGATTTCAAGATATCAGAACAAATGTATTTATCAAATTCAATTCCAGATTTAGAATTAATTGCAACAGATTCAAATGGTTTTTCATCTTCAATTCTTATTTCTTTTACTCTTGGTCATTTTGGGTTTGTTTTTTCTTTTTCTTTTCGTTTTTTTCTTTTCTTTTCCTTTTTCTTTTCTTTCAATTTCATTAACAACTAAATAATAATAGTTGTGAATCAATTGAAGGATTAAAAAATGAAGCAGTTTTAGAATTGAAATCTTATTGTATATCAGAATGTAATGAACAATGTAAAGAAGTAATTGAAAAATATCAAGAAATGGAATGTTTTGAAGAATTGAAGGATCCAATCGGAGAACTATTTACCAATTCTCAAAAATTATGTTGTGAATCAAATCAAACTTTCTGTCAATCATCTTCAAATCTTGATTCAGGAGCTATTGCTGGAATTGCTGTTGGATCTATTGTAGGAGCTCTCTTAATTATTGGATTAATTATTTTCATTGTAACTAAGAAAAAATCAAAAAAGACTCATCCAAAGAAACTTCAAAATGATTCACTTCAAATGAATCAAATTGAATAAATAGAAAATTTTCTGAAAATAGCTTTTTTTTTTTTTTTCAAAAAACAGCTCCAATGGCTTCAAGATGGTTCTTATGATTGTTTCAGAAGTCTCATAAGTTTCATGAATGTTTGTTCTTGAAATGGTTCAGCTTTTGAACAATCAGGTTATCAACTAGGTTTGGTTTGGTTTAAATCAGAGGTTGGATCAGAAGAGATGGAAGGGACATCTATTTGCACTGGCTGTCATTGTCAAAAATCAATGAAACATTCAACTTTAACTTTGCAATGAAGAGAACAAGACAATTCCGTCAACTCCTTGCTTTATCTTCTTTATTCTCTTTTGTAACAGTATGTATATATTTTATAATCCTTTTTCTCCAGGTTATTTTATTTATTTATTTTAACGATTTTATTAGAACAATAAATAAAATAAAATTCTTAGACAGAAGTGAATAACCAAGACTTGATTATTGAAGAGAATGATGATGCGATAGATTCTTTAATGATATCAACACCAATCTCAACATCAATACCTCTAAGACAACCCATTCCTCTCTTTCTGAAGAGGCCTATTTTGAATTCCTCAAATGAAACACAAGATGAAATACAAGCACAGCCTCAAAATATTACTTTCTTACGAGCAACTTTGATTTATAAAGAACCTAATCGAATCATTATTCCTCCAGATGCTAGAAAACCTTTAGAGTATGATATGTGTCAAAGGGAATGTGGACGATATTTAACAGTTGTAAGTAATCATGGGGCAAGATTTGGTCATTATTTTACTACTTGGTAGATTTCTTTTTAAATTTTTTAAGTTCATAGAATGTTTATTTATTTATTTATTTAAATTTATTATTTATTTATTCACTCTTCATAATTTAGGAAATCAAGTTTAGCAATCGCAGATATGATGGGATTAGAATATATTCATCATGAATTTGCTCCTAATAATCTGATTCCTGCTCGTTTATGGGACAGATTTCTTGGATATTCTCAATATTTTGAAGATTATGCTTCAATGTGTGTCGATAGAAAACTCAAAACAATGGGTGCTTATAATTTTCTTTCTGATGGATGTGTAGAATATTTACCTTGTTTAACAATTGTTCAGATCCCTAAAATGAATGGAAAAGACCATGATTTAATCTATTCCACAATACAACAACTCATGTTTGAATATCCTCAATGTAATACAGTTTTTCAGTTAGCAACTGATCAAACATTTTATTTACAATCACCAGAAATGGAAGATTTTCTTTTGAAATCACACTCAGAAGCTAGGAAGAAATATCCTATCAATTGTTATTTTAAACCTTCAGTACTAAATATTGCCATTCATATTCGAAGAGGAGATGTATCTTCAACAAAAAATACTTATCGTCGTTATATTCCTAATGAAGAATACCTTTCAATTGTGAGCAAGTTAATCAATCTTCTTGAGGATAGAGATTATAAATCAGTTTTAGAAAGAGAGAATTTCGAGATTCATATTTATTCAGAAGGAAAACCTGAGGATTTTGGAGAAATTCAAAATCTTACAAATGTTCAATTTCATTTAAATGATGACCTTTTTGAGACTCTCCATCATATGAGTAAAGCTGATATCTTGGTTGGTTCTTTTAGTGGATTTTCAACATTTGCAAATATCTTTGTGAAAGGAATATCAATTTTTCCATTTATTACATTTCAAGTTGGTGTTCCATTTGAAAATGGAGATTTCAATGAAGAACAATTTGATTATTGGTGGAATGAACTGAAAGATGCAATAAAGAATAATAGTTGTGAAAATTAAATTGGACTATTGAATTGTAGAAAATATATAATATTGGTACATTTTTGAACATCCTTTTTGGAATCAATTTCTTTTCTTCTTTCTATTTACTCTATAATCTTCCAATTTTTATTATTTATATTTTTTCAAGTAAGTCCTCCAACTTTTCTAAGATAAATTCTTTTGGTACAGATTTTGGAAAATTTTTATCACGGATTAAGAGAAATGCATTCATTCCAATTTTCTTTGAGGTCATATAATCCTTTTCTAAATCATCACCAATATAAATTGTCTCTGAAGGATCTAAATGTTGTTCCTTTAAACTCTTCAAAAAGAACTCTGGATCCGGTTTAGAGACACCAAGATCTCTTGAAGAGTAAACAAAATTGAAAAACTTTTCAATTCCAAAATCTTCTAAAATTCCATCTAAACAAATAAAATAGAATTGAATTCAATGAAGTTAAATTCTATATATATAATTCAATGAAGAGTGAGTAAAATGAATTACGAATTCTCTCATCATTGTTAGATAGTACTCCAAGGTTGAACCCTTTTAATTTTAATTGATTTAAAGTCTTTTCAGTTTCAGGGTAAAGTTCCCATCCTTTTGAAGTTTTGAATAACTCAATAGCTTCATCTGCAATTGAATCCAATTTGAAATTTAGCTCTAAAGTTTAAATTAAAGAAGAATAATTTAAATAAAGGTTGTTTTTTAAAAAAATAAAATAAAATAAAAATAAAAAATAAAAAATAAAAAGTATTGAACCTTCTTTGTTGACTCCAGAATGAAGCAAAGTTCTTTCAACAACCTTGATTTATTTAAAAATTAAACTTTTTTTTTTTCATTCTTTCAACTATTACCAATTTCCACCAAGCTGTTGAAGTCACAGTAGTTGAATAACCAAAGTTAGGGAACTCCTTCCAAGTTTCTTTAAAACCTTTTAACAATTAAGTCAATAAGTTTGTATTAAATCAATTGAAAGATTTCATTTAATACCTTTCAAAAAGCACTCATTCTGAATATTTGGAACATCAAGTCCATGATTCTTTGCTATTTGTTTCTATTATAAATCAATGTTTCAGAAATTGAATTCATTTAGAAAATAAAATACAAAATAAATATTTGAATTACATAAACTTGAGGAACAGGATGTCTGAGTTTGTAAAGAGTCTTTGTTGCGTCAAAGATGATGGTGCTTCGAGGCATTTATTTGAAAAAAAAACAATTCAGATTTTATTGAATTGGTTTGGGTGTTTAGATTTTTTTTAAAAAAAGAGAAGAAAAGGGATCTTTGGAGGTGTTGTTGAAAGGATATGTAGAGGATGGACGGATGGATGAATTTTTTTTAAAAAAAAAAAAATTTGAGTTTGAAAGGCTTTTTAAAGGATTTTGAAAGGATTTTTTAAAAAAATGATTGTTGGAGGATTGTTTGGAGGGATTGTTTGATGTGTATAAAATTGATAAATGACTTTGAATTGAGTTGTTGAATTAGAGTTGAATTACATTTACACACAAATATTTACAATTTTTACAATTTCTGCGGGTGTCTGACTGTAATTGACACTTTTACTGATAATTAGGAGGACAATAAAGTATTTAACAATTTCAATAAAATAATAGGTTGTTTTAGTTGCTCATTCTTGAAAAGAGAAGTATGTTCTATTTCTATTTCTATTTCTATTTCTATTTCCATTATATTCACATAACAATGTATATAATGCAATATAGAATTCATTAAAAGTTTAAAGTTGTAACATTAATTGTCAATATTGTATTGGGATTGATATGAAGAGAGAAAGGACACTCTCAACAGATGAAGGACCGAATAAGAAGAAAGTAATTATAACCACAAATAATAACAACAATAGTAATAATTACAAGAGACCAGCTATCTTCACCAAGAAATATTTAGAGAAGCAATCAATGCAGGAGTTTGACTTAGAGCTATTCAAGGAGGAGATGAAGACTTGGGAGGTTCCTCACTACTTCAACGTCCCTGCTTGGAACTTTGATATTACTCTCCAAGACCATATTGTATTAAGTGAGAAGTATCAACAACTACAATTTAACTTCCCATCACCCTATGTAGAACATTTCAGAGCACAAGAGATACTAAAGTTAAGAAAGGAGTATCTGAATGATTGTAAGAGATTGTTGGAGATTGATGCTCCTTCAGAATCATATAATCGATTTTTATTTGAACAACTTTCATTAACTCTGGATGAGATTCCTAAAGGTTGTTTCTTATTTGTTGTATTTTTTCATCAACATACTGCATCATTAATCACTTCTTCTTATATATTTTATATGAAAACAATATCTAACAATTTTTTTTTTTTTTTAATATAAAGATTATGAACCAATTTTGAAAAATCCTACAATCGCAGTAACAAGTGAAGTTATTAAAAGAGAACTATTTGCATCCCTTCCAGCTCCTTCATATATTAGTTGGTATGCTCGAAGTAATGTAAGGAAATGTCAAAATATAGTTTCAAATTATTTTCAGAAATCCATTTCTTGTATACAAAAATTTCAAAACTCAATTTCAAAAGAGGAGTATGGAGAAATGAGAAAATGTGCTCAATCAAGTTTAAATGTTGTTAGATCATCAAGGGATCCAAAACAAATTATTTTAGAATTAACTCAATTTCAAGAAAAATACTCAGATATTATTAAGAAACAATTTCAACCTTTAGTTGAAGAAATTTGTAAGAATGTTCAAATTAATGGACAAAAAGCTATTGATGAGGTAATTTTTTTTAAATACATATATAAGAGAGATCTCATCTCTTTTTTTCAGAATTTAACTTGAAAAACTCAAATTTCAAAAAAGATAAAAGAAGCACGAAAAAAATTTGAAAAAGTTCAACAAAACAATGTTGATGAGGTATTATTTCAATCAAGATCAATTGCATTTTAAATCTCTCCCTTTTCTTTTCTTTTCTCCTTTCTTTTTGAAAAAAAATAAATAAATAAATAACTTTTCAAATTTAACTTAGATAAAAGAAACCAATGAAATAATTAATGAAGAAAAACCTATCCTTTTTCGGGAAACTTCAGCAGCTTGGAAAATTAAATATAAGGATGATAATTTACATATTTCTGATCTTCATTTAAGAAAACTCTTTCTATTGTATACAATTCACTCAGCTCCAAAGGATCAAAAATATGAACACTTTATTAATTGTATTTATTGCTTGGTTCGTCGGTATGATACATTTTTTGGACCAAATGAAGGAACAACTTTCCATGCAGCTGCTACGGAGACAACCTTTGAAAACTTGAGAAAAAATTTTAGTGTTGGACAAGAAAATTTTGCCTCTCCTTTTAATTGCTACTTTTATCGTTTCAATTCGGCTTTTCCTGATACAGATGGTTTCTTTGGTTCTAGGGGTTCATTTTTTGATTTCTATCCAACCCAAGGATCTTTCGAAACTGGACCTCCATATACAGAGGAAGTCATGGAGAAAATGGTCCTTCATATTTGGAAGTTATTAAAAGAGGCAACAGGTCCATTATCCTTTGTAGTTTTTGTTCCAAATTGGAGAACACCTTTAGCAAGGAATCAAGCAATTATGGAAGGTGTTGAAACTGTTAATAATGAGAAATTTATTTTCACAAGAAGAGAAATTTTACTGAGTGGGAAAAATTATGCTTATGTTGCTGGAGATCAACATAAAAAGAAAGTTGCTGATGACCCAGAACAAAGATTTTTTGTCCTTCCTTTTGAAACAAAACTTTACTTTATTCAAAATGATGAAGCAACTCAACAATGGGAAATTACAGATCAAAAAATTGAAAATCTTGAACATATTTTAAATGACAAAAGGGAAGTAGAAAAAATAAAATAATTAGAAATAAATTAAAAGTGAAATTAAAATTAAAAATGAAATTAAAATTAGAAATGACAAGTTAAAAAATTTTTTGTTCTTTTAATTAAACTTACACTTATCCTTATTCTTTGCATTTAAATAAAAAAAAGAAAATATTTTCATTAAGATTAAAAAATTACACGTTATTAATAAGATGGATCATAAGATTCCTTTCTCATTTGCTCAAGAGATTGATCTAATACATCCATTGAATCTTCATTTGGAGGTGGAGGTGGATGAGTCAAATTTTTCATTGGAGTGTCTCCTAAAGATTTTTCAATTTTTGGGGTTGATGAAGCTCCTTGAGTTGAATGTCCTGAGTTTCCAATAGGAACAGTACTTGGGAAAAGGATGTGAATAACTTTAGGGACAAAGAGGGTTAAAATAGTAACAGCTGGAATGAGGAGAATGCCAATAGAGCGAATAATAAATCGAATATTTAAAGAGACTTCTGATACCGAGCTTAGAGGAACTATGACAACTGCTATTAAAGCAATATTATACACTGCAAATCCGATGTATTTGCTCTCATTAAATTTTGAATGTACATTTCTCGTTTCAAATGCAAGGAATGCTCCTATAATCACTAATATCGCATTAAGGATAATAAGTGTCCAAATTGCACCTTGTTCAACATGACTGTCTGTTGATTTACAAGTTAGAGTAACATCTGTTTCTGTGATAACTGAATAAGGTTTTGGAGGATCTAATCCGAACCAAACAATTAATGGGATCTATATTTTTTTTTAAAAAAAAGAAGGAAAGAAAGAAAGAAAGGATTTAGTTTTTTTTTTAAAAAAGAAAATGAATATCAATAAAAATTTACCATTTCAAAAATTAAAAAAACAAATCCAAGGAGAGTTAAATTTCGATCAGATAACCAATCTGTATTTTTGAAAGGTTTTGAAAATATCCTCCAAATTCTAAATGTTTTTACCAAGAGATTTCTTTATTGGAAAAAAAAAAGAGAAAAAAAAAAGAGAAAGTCAGATTCCAGAAAAAAAAGAAAAAAAAAAAAAAAAAAAAAAAAAAAAAAAAAAAAAAAAAAAAAAAAAAAAAAAAAAATAAAAAAAAAAAAAAAAAAAAAAAAAA
>Ga0209960_1003911_pt1 | contig 12092 bp, 13 predicted proteins | sample ThiBiot_500_plan_2_FD_183947 | JGI IMG/M metagenome (GOLD analysis project Ga0209960, IMG submission 183947) | Wastewater bioreactor microbial communities from Cape Town, South Africa - Thiocy_expt_500_plan (SPAdes) | ecosystem: Engineered > Bioreactor > Thiocyanate-remediating >... | reverse complement strand
TTTTTTTTTTTTTTTTTTTTTTTTTTTTTTTTTCCCTGACATCATTTTTTTTTTTTTTTCCTCCACTGATTTTACTCTTCCAGACATCAAAAAGCAAAGATCTCAATTCACAAAACAACATAAAATATGATAATTCTAATTAAAATTAGCTCCAAAAGCTACTTTTTGAATTCAAATCCAAGATGATTTTACAATAGTCTTCATCAGTTCTTGAAAAAAATTGAAAAAAAAAAATTGGAAAAAAAACCGTTAAAAAATTCAAAAAAAGAAATGGACCAACTTTTTTTTGATGCTTGTGCAAACGGAAATCTTGAAGAAGTCAAGCAATTAATTCATAACCCTGAAATCAATGTTAATTCTGAATCTGAGAAGCATAATTGGACATCTTTTTGGATTGCTTGTTTTTTTGGAAAGATTGAAATTGTGAAATTGTTATTAAATGATAAAAGAGTTGATATCAATAAAGCGGATAAGAATGAAAGAACACCTTTTTATATTTCTTGTGAAAAAGGACATATTGATATTGTGAAATTATTATTAAATGATGAAAGAATTGATGTAAAGAAAGTTGGGAGACAAGAACTAACACCTTTTTTTGTTGCTTGTGAAAAAGGACTCATTGAGGTTGTGAAATTATTATTAAATGATAAAAGGGTTGATATTAATCAAGCAGAAAAAGATGGATGGACACCATTTCATACTGCATGCCATCATGGACATTTAGAAATTGTGAAATTATTATTGAAAGAGAAAGAAGTTAATCTAATGACAGCAACTAAAGATAATAGAAGAACACCTTTTTGTGCTGCTTGTCATACAGGGCATACTGAAATTGCGAAATTATTGTTAAACGATCAAAGATTTGATATTAATAAAGTCATAAATGATCATCCAACAGCTCTTCATTTTGCATGTTACAAAGGATATTTCGAAATTGTGGAGTATATTTTAGCGAGTAGAAATGATGTGGATTTGAATATCAAAAATCAAGAGAAAACCTCACTTGATATTGCAAGAGAAAGAAATGATGGAAGAGGTAGTTGGGAAACTGAAGAAATTTCAAAAAAGAAAAAACAATTGTATGAAAATTGTTGAATTATTAGAAGCATTTGAAAGAAATCCGAATGAAACAAGATTCAAATTGAGAATACAACTTGGGTTGAGTGGTAAGATCTTTTTTTTCATTTTTTTTTTTTTTTGGATTCTAAATATTTAAATTATTTCTTTAATTATATTTAAAGATGCTGCTGCTGAAATCTTTGCAATGATGATTCTTCTATCAGATAATTACTTAGACTTCAAACGTTAATCCTTTTGAACTCATTATTATCTCTTGAAAAAATATTATCTTCTACAAGCATGAGAAAATGTTGAATTCAACCAACCCCATTCCCCAACTCTGCCTTTCTTTCGATTTCTTGTAAAATTTCTTCAAAAATTCTTTTCTGGAAGAAAAAAAAAAAAAAAATTATTGAATCACAGAAGAAAATGATTGTAGTAGTTTATTCTTTTAGGTTCAATAAATTCAAAAAACTTTTACAATCCAAAAAGTTCAAAAACAACAAATTGTAAAAAAAAGTCAAAAAAGAAGGAAAAGGAGGAGAAAGAAAGGAAAAAGGAAAAAGGAAAAGAATTCAAAAAAAAAAAAAAAAAAAAAATAAAAAAAAAAAAAAAAAAAAAAAAAAAAAAAATTAATTGTGAAAAAAAAAAAGAAAAAAAAAAAAACTTTTTATTACAAGTCCTTCAACAATTTCATATTGATTCTAGTCACAACTTCTTGAACTTAGATTCAAGAGTGATTTGCATTGTATTCTATTGCTTGTGATAGTGATATAAGCTTTAGAAAAGTGGAAAAGTGAAAAAAAGTAAAAGGAGCAAAAGTAAAAAGTAAAAAGTAAAAAATTTTTCGATCATGAATAACCTCCTGCTGCTTCTTCTTCTCTTTCTCTTTCCCTACTTCTTCCTCCCCACGTTAGCCGAACACGAAACTCTAGAATGTATTCTTGAAGACGAAGGACATGTAATATGTGATGGAAATAAATACACAGCTGAAGAGCATTACGACCCTCCAGGTCCTGGGTTTTTTGTATGTTTATTTGGAGCTATTTTCTTTATCTGTTTTGGTGGATTGATGTCTGGATTGACGATAGGTTTCATGTCGTTAGATTTAACTGCATTGAATGTGATTGCTTCAACTTCAGAGGATGAAAAGGAAAGGAAGAATGTTGCAAAGATTTTACCGTTATTGAAGAGACATCATCTTTTGTTGGTCACTCTCTTGTTATCAAATGCAATCGCTATGGAAGCTCTCCCTATTTTCTTGGATAGAATTGTTTCAAGTATAGCTGCAATTATAATTTCTGTTACTGCTGTTTTAGTGGTTGGGGAAGTTATCCCTCAAGTATAATTTTTTATTTTTCATTTCTTTTTTTTAAAAAAAAATCATTATTCATTCTTATTTAATAACTCACAAATCTAATTCTCAATATATTTTCTTTTTCTTCTTTTTCTTTTCTTTTCTTTTTCTTCATCATATTTAGGCCATTTGTAAAAAGTATGGTGTGGCTGTTGGAGCAAACACAGCTTGGATTGTTAAAGGTTTAATGTTTCTATTTTTCCCTATTTGTTGGCCAATTAGTAAACTTTTGGATTATGTCCTTGGTGAAACTCATGCAACTTATTACATTAGAACTGAATTAAAAGAATTAGTCAAACTTCATGGTGTTATTGATCATGATAATGAAGAACCTTTAGATCATAATGAAATTAACTTAATTCGTGGTACTTTAGAGATTCATGGAAAGACAATCGAAGAAATTATGACACCAATTGAAGAATCATTTTTAATATCAGAAGATACTGTTTTAGATGAGAAAACAATTGATGCAATTAATGAGAAAAATTATAGTCGTATTCCTATTTATTCAAGGAATAACAAAGATGATATCCTAGGGATTCTCTTGTTCAAAGTCCTATTAAAAATTGATCGTAAAAATCCACCCCAAGCTGGATCTCTTGCACTCTCAAAAATCTTGAAAGTTCAAAAAGGAACTTTTCTTTTCCCATTATTAAATCAATTTCTTGCAAGAAATTGTCATCTTGGTATTGTTTATGATGGTGAAATCCCAATCGGAATTGTGACAATGGAAGACATCATCGAAGAAATTCTCCAACATGAAATTGAAAATGAAGAGATTGAAACTGATGTAGATGAAAAAATCTCAAAACTCCAAAGAGCAAATAAGAATCGTATTCGAAAAATTCCATCAGCTAGTCGAGTCAAGGTTGAAAAAGTCAAGGAAGGAGAAAATGAAGGAGATGCTAAATTTTTACTTACAATTTCTAGTCCAGAAAATCAATTAAATCTCCCAGAACAAAGGATAGATATTCAAAATGAGAACATAGAATCTTTACCTAATAGTGATTCAGAACATGAAATGGAAAATCTTGAAGATGAAGCATTGATTGGTAGGAAAGAATAATAATCATCAAAATCTTATAAAAAAAAAGAAAATCTATTATATTTTATTTTTGAAGAAAAAAAAATTAAAGAATCAATTGCTTAACAAGATTTGGTTTATTGAATTATTTGAAGATTTGATTCAATTGAAAGCTAAAATTTTCTTTTTTTCATCGAAATCAAAAATTGAGCGAACTGAACCGAAACCGATTCATCAGACCTCCAATAGCTTTTAGCTTCAATTTGAAATTTGATTAACAACAAACACCTTAATTAATTCGTCATTAGTGTTATCTGAACGAATTATTGAATTAATTGAAAATTGAAAATTGAAAATTTTATAAAAACTAATTAATTAGGAACCAACTTATTTTTATTAGGACTTTTCTCAAGTTGAAGAAGCTGAATTTAAAAATCTGTTCCAAGTTCATATTTTGGATTGGTTATAGAGGTTCGAAAGATATATTCTTCTTTTCTATTGATATGTTTTACCCAACAAATAATAAATTTCTTTAGACTCTAAATCCGATTTGAAAAAAGAATTGCAATGAAATGGAAGATGAAGAAGCAACATTAGAAGAACAATTATTAGATGCATGTTATGAAGGAGAGGTTGATGATGTTAAAGATTTACTTGAAGATAAGGAAATCAATGTGAATGTTCGAGAGAATGAGAACAAAGGAAAAACACCATTGATTCTTGCTTGTGAGAATGGATATTTAGAAATTGTTAAATTATTACTCAAAGATAAAAGAGTGGAAGTAAATTTGAGAAATGAAGATCAAAGTGCATTTTATTATGCATGTTCTGATGGAAGAATTGAAATTGTGAAATTGTTATTATCAAATAAAAAGGTGGATATTAACTCTGAAACTAATCGTGGTTTCACTCCTCTCATGGAAGCATGTCGTAAAGGTCAATTTGAAGTGGTGGAATTAATTTTACAAAGTGATAGAAAAATTGATTTAAATGCTCAAAATTTGGATGAGAAAACTGCCATTGATATTGCAAGAGATTATGGATATTTAGATATTGTGGAATTATTAGAATTTCATAGTTTAGAAAGGAAACAAAGTATTTTTTTTTTCTTTTTTTTTTTCTCTTTTCAAAGGAAATAATATTGAATTAAATAGGAACAAATATACCACAACAATCATATTCCATGAATCAACAATTGATTGAAAAGGAAAAGGAAAAACAACAAATGGTGGTAAATACAACAATGAAAGAGGAACAATCCTTGGAAGATCAACTTTTAACTGCATGTTATAATGGAAATCTTGAAAAAGTAAAAGTATTGCTCCAAAATAAGAACATTAACATCAATGCTCAAGAAATGATTCGAAACAACAAAGGCCCAACACCACTCATTTATGCATGTGATCATGGTCATGTAAAAATTGTAAAATTACTGTTAAATGACTCAAGAATAAATGTAAATTTAGGATATGTTAATCAAACTCCATTTTATTATGCATGTTTAAATGGAAATATCGAAATAGTTAAGTTCTTATTAAGTCATAAAAATGTCGACATCAATTTGACAAGTAGGAATCATGGTCGCTCGCCATTTATTCAAGCTTGTAGTAGAGGTCATTATGAAGTGGTTGAATTAATTTTAAAGAGTGGAAAAGAAATTAATTTAAATACAACAACGAATGATGGAAAAACTGCTATTGATGTTGCCAGGGAGAATAATAGGATAAATATTGTAAAATTATTAGAATTACAAAAGTTAAATGAACGAAGTAATGTTTATTTCTTGAAAATGCTTTTATTTTGGTTTTTTTTTAAAAAAAAATTGATCAATAAATGAAATAGAAAACAAAGAACAAAGTCAAAAACAACAAATGGCAGTAAATACGCAAAAGAAAGAGGAACAATCTTTGGAAGATCAGCTCTTTGCTGCATGTTATAATGGAAACATCGAAAAAGTGAAATTATTACTCCGAAATCGAAATATTAACATCAATATTCAAGAAATGATTCAAAATAACAAAGGCCCAACACCACTAACTTATGCATGTGAGCGTGGTCATGTAGAAATTGTAAAATTACTGTTAAATGATCCAAGAACAAATGTAAATTTAGGATATGTTGGTGAAACTCCATTTTATTATGCATGCTTAAAAGGAAATTTAGAAGTAGTCAAGTTATTATTAAATCATAAAAACATAGACATCAATCTAACAAGTAGTAATCACGGTTTTATTCCACTTATGAGAGCTTGTGAAAAAGGTTATTATGAAGTGGTTGAATTAATTTTAAAGAGTGGGAAAATTACCAATCTAAATGCAAAAACGAAGGATGGAAAAACTGCAATTGATATTGCAAAGGAGAATAAAAGGACAAATATCACAAAGCTATTGGAATTATTTGAAGAAAATATCAATATAGCAAAGAGAAACTTAACATATGGACCCCAAAGAAATTATTGGAATTTAAATCCCCAAAATAATATCCAAAGTAATACTCAAATGGTAGTAAATACACAAAAGAAAGAGGAACAATCATTGGAAAATCAACTTTTATCTGCATCTTGGATTGGAAATTTTGAAAAAGTGAAAGAATTACTCCAAAATAAAAATATTAACACCAATGTCCAAGGAATGGGCCCAACACCACTAACTTATGCATGCGAGCGTGGTCATGTAGAAATTGTAAAATTACTGTTGAGTGATCCTAGAATAAATGTAAATTTAGGATACCTTGGTGAAACTCCATTTTATTATGCATGCTTAAATGGTAAAACTGGTGTAGTGGAACTATTATTAAATCATAAAAATGTAAACATCAATCTAATAAGTAGGAATCATGGTTTTACTCCACTTATGAGAGCTTGTGAGAAAGGTCATATTGAAATCGTAAAACGAATTTTAAAGAGTGGAAAAATTACCAATCTAAATGCAAAAACGGAGGATGGAAAAACTGCAATTGATATTGCAAGAGAAACCAAAAATAAAACTATTTTAGAGTTATTAGAATCATTTGAAAAAAGAAAAAATAAAATGAGAAAAGGTATTTTTTTTTTTCTCTTGCCCTTCAAAATCATTTTTCAAAGCAAATCATTTAAATAAATAAATAAAAATCAAAGGACTTCTTTTGTTCTGCCTTCCAATTTCTTTTGCTATTTGCTATTTACTTTCTCAAATTTATCGTAAAATTTGAGAAAGTCAATGAGGTCCAATGATCAACCCAAGTTTAATCACCCAAAAATAAAAATAAATTGGAGGAGCAAAAATCCTTTTGTGAAAATTTTGGAAAATAAAAATGGAATCAGAAATTATGTTCAAGATATTATGAGTTTAGTGAAATTTCATGATGTCGAATTAAACAATTTAATTGTGGAAAGCGAAAAACCTTCAGAATATTCTAATAATAATAATTAATTTTTCGAGATAGGTTATCAAAATTCGCTTCAATGTTTGGATTCAAAACTTCAAAAGTCCAGTCAAAGCATGGTTATAAGAGTTGATAATGAGAATAATTCAAAATGTTCAGGTTGAATTGATTAATTGATTTCTTGATCAATGATTTTAGCCTGCTTTTCATCAACATGATGATCGAGTTATATTTATTTTGGGTTCATCACATGCTGGGAAAAAAAAGTCAAAAAAAAATTTAAAAATAAAAAAATGGCGCCGAAATTCAAATTTTCGGGTTTGTTGTTGGTCTTATTCTTACTGATTCCTTTAATTCAAGGTTCCTATTTCATTTTCATTGATTCTTTTATAATTTCATTATTATGATGAATTTTTCACTAGTTTACAAAATTTTTCTTTAATTTTTTTTTGAACCAATTTTTTTCACCCAAAAAAAAAAAAAATTTTTTTTTTTTTTTTTATTGTTCCAATTTTCTTTCATTCCACATTATTAATTGATTTTTTTTTTTTCTTTTTCATTATATTTTAGCAAATGATGAAGAATATTGTGAAGAATGCTCTTCAAGAGGATACTGTCGTAATGATGGAAGTTGTCATTGTCCATTTGAATATTCATGGTCAAAAAATTGTTCTCAGACGAGAAAAGAATTGATTGATTATGACCAATTTATAGTTTATAGATCATGGATACTTGCAATTTATATAGTAGTTGAAATTTATACTATAGGAACTTTAATTTATCTTAGTCCTTGTTGTTCTGGTACAGTATGGACTATGAATGTTCAAACTGGATGTTATTCATGTATACTTATTGGATATGCATGTAAAATCATTTTTTCTCTTATAATTTATTCAAAAAAAAAAAAAAAAAAATGAAGCATTAATACTTTTTTCCCTTCTTTCTAGTGAGAATTGCATATTATGGTATTGATCCTGGAGGATTTAATCATGTTCTTCCTGTTTGGGCTGATAGACTCCTTTCTTTCATTGTTTTTCCAATTTTGTTCACTTCTTTCACAATCATTTTATATTATTGGTATTTTATTTATGATTTTTTTTTTTTCCCTTTCTTTTCTTTACTTTCTGACAACCAACATAAAACATTAAAGGGCTTTAAGCAATTACCGAGCTTCAAAAGTAACAAATGCCAATCTAGAAAAACTTTGGTTGGTTTTTCTGTCTATTAATGTTATGATTTATTTTTTAGAACTCATTTTTACTCTTCTAACTGTTTTCCTTGCAAATGGAGAAGGTTTTTTTTTTTTTTCGTTTTATTTGTTTTTTATTTTTTTTTTTTTTTTTTCGTTTTATTTGTTTTTTATTTTTTTTTTTATTTTTTGAATAAACAAATAAAATCCAATAAATTAAATCACTTGAAAAAAAAGGATTTAGAGAAGCTTATTCTCTTGAACTTTATGCAGTTTTCATGGCCACAAAGATGACTCTCATGTCATGTGGTTTTATTTATTTTGGATATCAAATCCATACTCAATTAAAAGCATTTTCACCTCTATCAAATCAAGGACTAAAAGCAATTCGAAAAGTACTTTTACTTTTTATTTCTTTATTTTCCAACATTTTTTTTTTTATTTTTTTTCTTATTTTTTTTTTTTTTTTTTTTGAATTAGATTAAGCTATTTACTTTGGCAATATTTCTTTGTTTTTTTAGTGGTATTATATTTGTAATTTGTTATATTGTTTTCCTTCGTCTTGAACCTTCATTTTATCTTATTGTGGACTCAACAATAAATGTTCTCCTCTGGATTGCTACAATTCTTATTATGTGTTTAGCAGGAAAACCAAAAAGGTTTTTTTTTCAAAAACAAATTTTTTTCTTGAGTTTCTCAAATAACATCCAAAATAATTCAATAATTAAAAATAGATCAAAGTTTTTAGATCATCAAAATAATTATTATAGTACTGAAACTTCACATTTGTTAGCTAATTAGATTGTAAACATAAGGAAAATTTCAATTTTTGTAAAATAATTATGAGAAGTTGTTTTTTTAAAAAAGAATGGATAATAAAAATAAAATAAAGTAATGTTAGAGTTAAACTAAATTTTTTCTTTTTACTGTCTATTTCAATTTACTTGTATATTTAAGATATAGTTTATCAATAAAAAAAGCAAGTCCTATTTGAGTTGTTGCTTGAAAGAAAAGGGTAATCCAATGAGATTGAAACTCTAAAACTGTACTTAAAACCCTTTTTATTTTATAATTTTTATTATTTATTTTTTTGAAAAGAAAAGAAAGAAAAAGAAAAAGAAAAAGAAAGACAAAAGAAAAAAGAAAATACTCAAGGATAAATGTGTCTAATCTTGAAAGAACAATCAATGAAAATAACAAAGTCGGTGGAAGATCTTTTGGTGCATCTTTCTTTCTTGACCATAAATAAATCATTCTTACAAAAGAAACATAATGAACCTAAAATAAAGTTTATTAATATTTATTAACTTTATTGTTAATTCAAGTTAATGAAATGAAAAAAAAAGAAAATGAAAAAAACCAAATAAATATTTGCTTGAATTGCCATTTGAATGTACTTCCAATCAAACTCATGACCTCTTGCACCAAAAAATAATGGGAATAACCATGAAATTACAGCATCCATAAGAGACCACCCTTTTTATTTTATTTATTTTTTGTTTGTTAGAATTAATTAAAATCAACAAGAATTTGATTAATTTCCAAATGATGATTATTACCAATAATTACTGACAAAATTTTATTTTCTCTATCACCTTTTAAAAATTGATTAAGGAGGAAATAAACTCCAAGAATATCCATCATATCAACTAAAGTTTTCATAAAGAGCTATTTATTGGAATTCAATTAATAATTAATCAACAAGAATAAAAAAAAAAAGAAATATCATGAATAAAATATAAAACCTGAAATAACGTAGCTTCATCACCTGAATATCCACTTGGAAAAATTGATGCTAAAATGAACATCTAAACATTGCAATGTATTCATTATTTTATTCGAACCAAAAAGAAAAATGGAAGAAAGAGAAAAGAAAAAATACTTTCAAAGTTTTTGTCAGAATACAACCAAACCCTGCGATTGCACATTTTTTGAAACAGTTCGTATCCTCAGACCTAAGAAAGAGAATCAAGAAAATCAATTAATTAATCAAAGAATGAACAATCAAAGGAATGAAAAAAAGTATTGGTGGGAGATCTTGAAAAACAAAAAGAATAATTTTTCAAAAGAAACAAAATACAAAATTTGAGCACAAAAAAATAGAAAAGAATAGAAATAAGAATCAAAGAGGAAATAAGAATAAGAATTGTTGTTGGGTTATTACAGGGCAGAGAACTTGTAAGTAAGGTAATGTGGCGCATAAGTCAGAGCAACACAGTTGACAAAGTGCAAGAACGTCATTCCCGAGTTTTTTTTTTTCTTTCTTGTCCGCACTTTTTTTCCAGACAAAATCTCTTTCATTTTTTTTTTCTTTTTCAAGTTTGGATCAAAGATGAAAATCTGAAAAGCAGAAAACAAGAAAAAGTGAGGGGGACTAGCTCAAATGGTAGAGCGCTCGCTTAGCATGCGAGAGGCACGGGGATCGATACCCCGGTCCTCCACTTTCTTTTTTTATTTTTTTTTTTTCTAAATAATTATAAAAATCCTGTTTGTTTCTTGTTTTTCAATAAGTAATAATCAATAATTTCAAAGAATAACTCAATAACTCAATAACTCATAACTTACAACAGTTCATTGCTGATAGCTATAGTGATAATTGTAATGTAGTTCTTATTTCATATTAAGAAATGTTTCATTGAAGAATATTGTGAATTCATTCACTTAATACACTCGCCATTCAAAGCTATGGACTCAATTATTGACTTTTTAACTTTTGAACTTATAATTTCATATTTCTAACACATTAGAGAACAACTACAATCACTAGAAACTCTCTTTGTCTTTCTTTTTTTTTCAAATAATTATTCTAATTATTTCTTTTTTTCTTCTTTACAATGTAATAGCCTTTTATACAATTAAGTTATTTTTATAATGAGTGATGAAGATACTGATTTAGAAGATACCTTTATGATTGGTAATGATTCAAAGAAGAGTGATGTTTGGGGAGTTTTACAATCTGAGGACTCTTCAATTCCAAGTATTCAATTTATTGAAAAAGAAAATTGGATAGGAAGAAATAAAGGTTTTGTTTCATTGATCCTTTAATATATTATTTTTCAATAACTAAATGAATGAACATTTATATTTGAAGATTGTCATCCAAATGGAAGATTTGCTGACAAGAGGATGAGCTCTAAACACTTTAAAGTATTCTTAGCAAATAATGAAGCTTTTATTGAAGATAATTCATCTAATGGAACTATTGTAAATCACGTAAAATTGAAAAAAAATGTACCTGAATTATTAAGAAATGGAAGTTCTGTAACTTTTTTTGATCCAAATCCAGAGAAAGGAGGTTCATTTTTCATTTAGTTTTGAAACTTTAGATCAATCTTAACATTTTTTTTATAGTTCCTCGATTTATTTTCTATGATAAAAGAAATCTTTCAACTCCAAATACATCAATTGACCAAACTATGAATATTTCAAGTTTGTTTTCTTTATTGGATCCAATTTATTTTTATTTGATTTTGGATTTATTTTTGATTTTTACTCTTAGATTCTAGTCATCAAAGTCCATCTCCAAAACAATTAAAAAGAACACATTCAAAGGTTGATTTTTTTCTACCCGAGTTTCTTATGGAATAATTGTTGTGTGAAATAGGTTGATAAGGATGAAAATGATAGTCAAAATCAAAGTCAACAGAAAAGAGAAAAGGAAGAAAAAGAAAGAGAAGAGAGAGAAAAACGAGAAAAGGAAGAAAAAGAAAAGAAAGAAATTGAAGAAAAAGAAAGAAAGGAAAGAGAAGAAAAAGAAGAAAGAGAAAAGAAATTAATCGAAGAAAAGGAAAAGGAAAAGGAAAAAGAGAAAGAGAAAGAAAAAGAAAAAGAAAAAGAAAAAGAAAAGGATGATTCCATGGAAGAGAATCTCATTTGTGGTACTTTTTTTTTCAAAAAAAAAAAAAAAAAATTCTATTTCTTTCAAGTTGGACTTAAAAATTCAATCAATTAAATGAAAAAGGAATTTGTCAAGAAATTTTTCATAAATGTGTAAGTTTAATTCCATGTTTACATTCATTTTGTTGTTCATGTACAAGTGATTGGCTTGCTAGGTAGTTTACTTTTTTTCTTTCGAGATCAATTTTCTTTCAAAATCTCCA
>Ga0209960_1003910_pt1 | contig 12095 bp, 12 predicted proteins | sample ThiBiot_500_plan_2_FD_183947 | JGI IMG/M metagenome (GOLD analysis project Ga0209960, IMG submission 183947) | Wastewater bioreactor microbial communities from Cape Town, South Africa - Thiocy_expt_500_plan (SPAdes) | ecosystem: Engineered > Bioreactor > Thiocyanate-remediating >... | reverse complement strand
TTTTTTTTTTTTTTTTTTTTTTTTTTTTTTTTTTTTTTTTTTTTTTTTTTTTTTTTTTTTTAAAAAAAAAATAGCAATTGGTGTAATATTTGAATATGAAGGAACACTTGATGAAAAAAATGAAGCAGGATTTCAAACAGCAATATTATATACAACTTCTTTTGGAGAAAGAAGAATTCGTGTTTCAAATCTCTCATTACCTATTTCTCCTCTTATTAGTAACATTTTTAGATTTGTTGACCTTGATTGTGTCATGAATTTGATGACAAAGACTGGTATATTTTTTCTTTTCACTTCAGAAAATTTAAAATAATTTAAACCAAACTTTTTTTGGAAAAAAAAAAAAAAGCTCTTCAACAACTTTTAGATAGTTCCTTACCAAAGATTAGACAAGATATTTTAACTAAAACAATTAACATTCTCGCAGCTTACAGAAAATTATGTGCTTCTGCTAGTGTTGCTGGACAAGTTTTATTTCATCTTTTTCATAGATCTTTTTTTTTTAAAAAAAACCTTTTCCTTTTTCAAATCCAATTCCAAATGACAATCTATTCTAGTTAATTCTCCCTGAATCACTAAAATTAATGCCTATTTATATCTTGGGACTCTTGAAAAATGGTGCTTTTAAAACAAATCCTATGCCTTCAGATGATAAATCTTATTTAATACGATTTTTAAAATCGGCTGGAATTTTAACCACTCTTACAGCTTATTATCCAAAGATGTTTTCAGTTCATGATCTTTTAGATGTTCCTTTCTTTCTTTCTTTTTTCTTTTTCTTTTTCTTTTTCTTTTTCTTTTTTCTTTCAAAAATTAAATAAACAAACATAAATTATCTAGCATATGGATGGGCCTTTAAATTATCAAAGGGTATCTTATGATAGATTAAGTCCACATGGAATGTATCTCTTAGGTATTTTATTTTATTTTTTTTAAACGAATCTTCTAAATCTTTCTAATTTCTGATTATTTTTTTAAAAAAAAGAAAATGGACAGAAAATTGTTTTATGGATAGGATTAAATGTTTCAGCAAAAATACTTCAAGAATTATTTGGTTTTGTATTTATTGAAAGTGTTGATCCTACTCTGGTTCTTTTTTTTTTTTTTTTGAATTTTCTTTCTAAATGAATGACCAATTAATTTGTTAAATATAGACAGCTTTACCTCATCTTGAAACAAGATTGTCACAACTAGTACAAGGATTAATTTTAAATATTAGAGAAAGTTACAAAAATCTTTATTTACCATTCCAAGTTGTTAAACAAAAAGATGCATCTGAAGTCAAATTTATCAATGAATTTTTGGTTGAGGAAAAAGTAGCAACGGATATGTCCTATGTTGACTTTGTGTGTTTCATTCATCAAGAAATTCAAAAAAAAATAGACGAATAATGGGAGTAGAAATAAAAATTCAATTCAAATCAAAATCAAATCGATAACTCTTTTCAAATTCTGTTTGCACTTTTTACTGAGGGGAAAATCAATAATTATTTGAAAAGTTTCTAGTCAAAATTCTTCGATCATCTAAGTTAGACCAATTCTGAATCCATTACTTTCTTTAACAATTGAGAAACGATCAAACCTGCCACAAATTCGTTGGTCAAAAGTGTATATGGTATAGACTTCAATAATTATTTTTCAATTTGATTCATAAGAAGGGAAGAGAATCAAGAGGAACTAGAAATCATCAACATGAGGAAAGAAAAGAAGTTGGAAAAGAAAGAAAAAGGAAAAATTAATTATTGGGCGATTTTCGTCTGGTTTTTTCATAACTGCAGGGCTTTTTTTACTTTGTTCGCCCTCCAGTTCAATTATAAACTCAATTCAATTCAATTAGATTCGATTCTATTCATCATTCAATCTCAATACTTCAAATCAACTTAATTAATTACTTCATTGACCCAAAAATCATTTCTATAAATCATCATATATATTTCTAAAAGTCAAAAATTTTCATTTTTTTTTTTTTTAATAATTAAATTTGACCTATTTTTGAATATACTTTATACTTTATAATATGGAACGAAATTTTTTGACTGTATATATAAAAGAAATAATAATTTAGAGGACTTATGGTATGGATATGAGAGGGGATATTGGGGAGCGAGGAGGCGTTGGACTACTATGTACATCAATGATGGGAAGTGGAATATTGACTATTCCTTTATTCTTTTATCGCTGCGGAGTCATCTATGCCTGTGTTCTCACATTAATGTACTCTTTTTGGACTCACTTCTCTATTAAATTGCTGTTATCAAATTTACTTTTGTCAGATTCAAAAAACTATTCACAGGTTTTTTTTTTTCCCTCCTTCTTTTGAATATTTCTTTTTTCACAATTAATTTCTTAATTGTGAATTAATTAATTAATTGTTGATTCGATTGAGACCCTGATTCAATTCAGAAATTAAGAAAGAAAATTAAAATACTGAATCCAATTTCTAATAGCTTGGAGTTTTTGCATTTGGACATCTTGGAGCTATTCTTGTTGAATTAAATCTCTTTTTAATTCAATTTGGACAGATTTGTGGTTTGATTTGATTTGATTTTCTCTTTAAAAAAAATACAAGAATCAAGTTCACTCATAATCAAATAAATTAATTTATTTTAGCATATCTTATTATTCTTGATAAGACGTTCTCTTCAATATTTCTTAGAGAGTATGGAATCTCGGAACCTTATTCACTCCAAATTATGATCTTGGCATGTATTATTCTATTTCCAATGTGTTACTTTCGAAAAACCAAGGTCATTTCAGTTCTTTCCTTATTTGCTATGGTCATATATTTCTTCTTTGCTTTCACAATAATATCAACTGTTGTATTTGGTTGGAAAGAAAAACATTACTTAAATGAAAGGACATATACTCCTCATTCTCGAAGTATTTTTATTTCTATCCCAATCATTTGTCTTTCTTTTTCTTGTCATAGGTAACTCTTTTTCATTCTCTTTTTAGAAAAAAAAATTGGTTATTAATCATCTATTTTTTAAAAAAATAATAGTAATATATTTTGGGTTTTAAATGAACTCAAAAGTCCAACAACAAGAAAAATGATGGAAATCACCAAAAAATCAATCTTAATTACAACTGTATTTTATATTGTGGTATTATTTTATTTTATTTATTATCCCTTTGTTAACAAAACAATTTACAATTTATAAAGATTGGAATCTTTGGAGTTGTTGCATTTGGACGTAAATTGGAAGGGAATATATTAAATAATATGCTTGGACATCCAATATTAGATTTATGTGTATTCTTTATGCTGATCTCTACAATCCTTTCGTTCCCATTGGTTATGAATCCTTGTATCTCAAGCCTTGATTCATTTTTATTTCATCAAAAAACCAATTTTTATCCTCAAGAATATGAATATTATATACCAAGGAGAAGATATTTTTTGGAAATTTGGGCTGTCTTTGGATTAGCAATTTTTGTTACACTAAAGAGTCCCTCAATTGAAATTTTTCTTGGAGTGACTGGTGCTATTTCAGGTTTTACTGTTGGTTATATCTTACCTTTTTTACTTTATCTCAAAGTCTCACCAAAGGAAGCTCCCTATCGAAATAGAACAAAAATATTTTTAGCAATTTCATGTCTCCTTTTCTTTGCTTCTATCCTTGCAATTTTAAATCCACCTCAACCTCCCCAAGTTGAAGTTCCAACAATTTCCCCAACATTAGCTTCAACAATTGCTCCTTCTTTCATTCCTGAAATTACCAATCCTCAAATTGATAAACTTAACCCAATTATTATAAACCAAGATCTTTTAATTGAAAAGATAGAAACCCCAAAAGATAAATTAATTGGAGTTGTAACAAATCCTGAACTATCAATCATAGAACCAATAGAGATTTCTACTTCTAATCCTGAACTCACACCAAGTCCAAACCTTAAAATAGATTTTGTTAGTATAGCAGATGTCTATGAAAATCCAGGTTCAGAAGAAGAATCGAAAACAATCATAAGTCAAGATGAAGGAGTCATCGAAGGAGTAGGAGTAGGAGAAGGGAAAATAGAAGGAATAGGAAAAAGGGAAATAGAAATAGTAACAAAGAGAGAAATAGGAGTAGGAGAAATAGTTGAAAAAGTTGAAAAAATAGAAGATATAAATGAAGTTAAAGATATAAAAGAAGTTGAAGTCAAAGAAGTAAAAGATGTTGAAGAAGTCGTTGAAACCAAATCATCAAAAAGAGAAGAAAAAGGAAGTCAAGAAAAATTGTAACATAGTTTTTGCACAAAAAAATTGATTGTATAACTAAATAGAACTTAATTTATTTGAATGATTATTTTCTTTGATTTCCAACTTCACTTCGAAAGTGATTTTTTGACTTTGGTTTAATTTAAAAGGTTTGACTTTCCCCTTTACTTTTTTTTTTTTTTTTCGTTTTCTGTTTCATGGGTTTCAATTGAAAGAAACTAGCTAAACTCTTCATCGAATTATAATGTTTTACATTGCAAAATAGGATTGAATTAATAATTGATTTCAATGTTGAGTTAATTGTAAAAAAAAATGTTGAAAGAAAGAAATCTGACTTTGACTTGCACTGACTTTGACTTTCGAAATTGCTTTTACAATCTCGCTTTGTCGTTCTTATTTGATTTCAAGTTTTTCTTTCTCTCTCTCTAACTTTCATTAATTTTTGTTTTTCATAGGAACAATAGAGATGCAAAAAGAAGACTTGAAGAAATTACTTACTGAATATCCTGATTACCCTCAGAAAGGAATTGTGTTTTATGATATTCTCCCAATCTTTAGAAATCCTGTTGCTTTTGAAACTTTAATTAATGATTTTGTTGAACAAATTAAAGCAAGAAATGAAAAAATTGATGTTGTTATTGGTATATTTTATTTTTATTTTATTTATTAGATTTCAACTACAACCAAGCAAATAATCAAATCAACTAATTACTAAATTAATGGAATAATTTTAGGATTAGAAGCTAGAGGTTTTATTTTAGCACCACTTGTTGCCTTAAGAATTGGAGCTGCATTTGTTCCTGTTAGAAAAATGGGAAAACTCCCAGGACCAACTCTCCAAGCATCTTATACTAAAGAATATGGAAAGGTAACTTTTTAAAAATCATTTTCATTTCCTATGATTATTATTTTAATTAATTATTTTTATATTGTTGAACTAATCGATAAATTATCATCATAGGATATCTTTGAAATTCAATCAGATTCTATTTTACCTGGCCAAAATGTTATTGTGATTGATGACTTAATTGCAACTGGAGGAACAGCTAAAGCAGCCATCAATCTTATTGAATTAGCTAAAGCCAATGTCAAATTATTCATGTTTGTAACAGAAATTGCATCCTTGAAAGGAAAAGAATCATTAGGTGTTGAGACATATATCACCTTCCCTTTGTAAAAAGAACCGAAACAAAAAAAAAAAAAAAAATCGTAAAATCTTCTTTTTTCGACATCGTACTCAGCTTTTTGAAGCTTTCTGATTATAAAGTTAAGAAGTTTTCATTTTTAATAATATTCTCATCCTTTGAACATTTGGAAATAAAGAACATCTTTGAGTTGAATGAAGGTCTACTTTGATTCAAAAACCAACCTTCTTCCAAGAACAGAATGATTTTCGAAAGAAAATATAAAATTCAAAAACGAAACAAATTAATTATCAAAAGTTATAAATTTATTCCTTTTTTAATTTTGGGATTTTTTCATTTTTTCGAACTTTGTTTCAAGAACAGGTTTCAATTCATCAATAGATCAATTTCAATTTCAATTTCAATTGTTCCATCCTTTATTCCTTTCAATTCATTCACATTGATGTATTCTTTTAGTTTATTTAGTTCTTTTGATTTTTCTTTTTTTTTTCTTTCTCTCCATTATTTCATTGAACAAAATTGAGATCAAACCAAAAAAACCAAATAAACAAACAAATAAAGTTTCAGTCAGTCACAGAATGTCAAATTGATTCAAATACACAAAACAAAATTATTATTTATTTGATTATTTGGTTTATGTTTTCCTTTAATTCTAATAAACTCAAATCATATCAATTTCTAGATAGCAATTCTTGGAGAACTAAATCACTCTTAATTTTTGCCTTCGATCTCATTGCACTTTTGAAGTTGACCTTCCAAAAGTTGAACAAATACTATTTGCAAGATATTGAGGGAATATTTGGACATCAAAATATAATTTAACAAATTCAAATTACAAGATATAAATTTAAAAATAATGGAAGCGGTTGTTCAAGAAGTTAAAAAGCTTGCAGAAAAGCGAATCGAAGCTTTTGGATATTTAAAGAAAATTCATTTGGGTGGATCTCATTTTTTTAATACAGTTAAAGTGACGAGGGAAGATCTCTTCAATTTTTATCCTAATTCAAAAATGAGCAAAAGGTGAGTTATGAGAACAAATTTATTTATTGGAGTCTTTGAGATCTATTTCAAAAAAAAAAAGAAAAAGAAAAGAAAATCAAAAATCTCAATCTTAAATCTAAAATCTAAAATCAAAACAAAATATCAGGTCAGCTCAATGGTTTTGTCTTGGAATTAGTTTAGCTCCATTATTACAAATCGAAAAACCTGGAGATTATATTCGTTCACTTTCACTTCTAATGGAAGAATATGAATATGAATCGAGTGATTTCGCAACTCAAAAAATGGTTTCTTTTTCTTTCTTTTAAATTTTTGACGAAGATCTATTTAAATGATTTTAAATTTAAATCATTTGAAGACTAACTAATATATTTTTTTAAAAAATATATTAAACCTTTCATAGAAACAAATTTTCAGAAAAACAAAAGAAGAGGAAGATGTATTTGCAACAAACCCATCTTATCAAGAAACTGGACTTTATACTCATATGCAAACCCCAAACGTTGTAAGTTTCTTGTTGAAATATTTTTTTTTTTAAAAAAAAAGAAAAGGAAAAAATCAAAATAAAATCAAATCAAAACCAAAACCAAACTTAGAAATCAAATAAAGAAAAAGAAAAAAATACTAAAAATAATAATAAAAATAAAAATAAGCCATTTGAACTCGATTATATTCAAGTCTTTTTCTCTTTAAGTGAGATGCTTATTGCTGTTTATCAAAAAATTTCCCTATTAAACGAAAAAAGTGATTTGGAAAATCCTCAGGCATTTAGAGAAGCAATGTTAAAATTGGATTCTCGTTTTAAGGTTATTTTTCTTACTTACTTTCATTCTTCCTTCTTTTATCTTGACCCAACTCAATAACAATAACAATAACAATAACAATTATCAAAACTCTAGAAAATTGTTTCAGTTGTCACAAAGGAATTAAATACACTTTGTACCACAATTATAAAACAAGAAGTAGCATTTATTGATCCAATCTTTGAATCAGATAAACCAGATGATGATATGGGTGCAATGTCAGAGTAATCATAAAATAATAAAAAAAAGATTGTTTCACTAAGGATCCTTATTTATTTCCTTTTATTCAATTTCTTTGTTTTATCCTCTTCTTCTTCATCTTCTTCATCCTCTTCATCTTCATAATCTTCATCTTCCTCATCCGAATAATCTTCATCAGAATCCTCATCTTCATCGTCATCATAGTCTGAATAGTCTTCATCATCTGTCTCTGTATAATCATCATCAGAATCTGAATAATCATCAGAGTCTGAATCGTCATCCTCATCTTCATCCTCTTCTTCATCATCTTCATCATCTTCATCATCCTCCTCATCTTCTTCTATCCTTTTCTTTTTTGAATTTTTATTTTGATCTCTTCCTACTACGAAAATTTTTTCTTCATCTTCTTCTTTCACATCATCTATTATAGAAACATGTCCATTCTTCACAACTACATTAAGAGTCGTAAATTGGTGTTGGTTTTGGTGATAAAGGTATTGATAAAAATCAGGCTTAATTTTGATTTTTGAAATTGATTGAATTAATTAATTAATTAATATTAGAGATTGATTGGTTGATTGAAAAAAAAAAAAAAAAAAAAGATTACCTTTGGTGGAGGAGGGGAAGTAAATAAAGTGCTATGTGACGATAAAATACCAGTTAATGTAGCATAATTTGAAAATTGATTTGTAACTCTTGTTTGGCGAAGAAGATTAAAGGTCCTTGCCAAATTTGAACTCCTCTAAAAAGTTTGGCACAAAAAAGAAAAAAAAAGGTGAGTTATGATTTTTTTTTTTTCTGATTAAAAAGAAACATGCATTGTTAAATAAATTCAAAAACAATAGAAACATTATAAAAAGATAGAAATAAATTAACAAAATCAAATAAAGAAAATTAAAAAAATAAATAAAGAATTGTTGCATGAGAAAGTGAAAAAAATTTAACTTTCTTTGATCTATTAAAGAAAGGAGCCAAATTCAATGCTTTTTTTAAAAAAAAGGGAGAAAAGAAAATATCCCAAATTTAAATAAAAAGAAAAAAAATTGATAAATTTTTCTTTTGGTTTTTCTTTTTTTGGTTGAAAGAGAAAGAAAGAAGAAAAGATCTTATCAAGCAAGAAGAAGGAGAAGAAAAAAGAAGGAAGCAAAACCCGAAACAAAGAAACAGCCATGTTTTTTCTATAATTTTTATTATAGTCACGTGATCATTAGTCCAAAAAAAAAAAAAAAAAAAAAAATCGAAATTTTTGATCATTTTTTTTTGATTGAACTATTCAAACTTAATAATTATAAAACTATACTTAAGCTCTTAATAATCAATGAAAGGATTTAAATAAGCAATTTTAATGTTTGATGAATCAAAGAAAGAAAATTTTCTTTTTTTTTTATTGGAGGTTTTGAATAAAAGTCAGTGAAAAATTGGGAAAAAAAAAAAATTCATTTTTCATTTTTTTGAATGTGACGGTTACAAAATCTTCATTTCTTGATTGATTGTATACAATTTGTATTATAATTGCAAATTAATTGTGATTAAACTAAAGTGAATTCTTTATTGAGAAATTTGTTGATGTTTTAAGAATCAATTTCATATAAAATCTTCTTCATTTTTGAAAAAAACAAATAATTGCGAAATTTATTTATTGAACTGATTGACTATATAAAAAGATAGATAGAATGGCAACAGGATACCAAAAGGAAGCAACGATAGTTTGTTTAGATGTCTCAAAGTCAATGAATGAAAAGGCTTTTGGGAGAGAAACAACGAAGTTCACTGAAGCAAAAACTGCATTGAGTTTGTTTATTCAACAAAAGGTATATTTTGATTTAATTTTGTTTTTGTTTGATTTGATTCGAATTTTTCAATATGATAATTATTGATTTAGGTAATGGATGGTAAAAAGACAGAACTTATGGGACTTATATTATTTGGATGCGATGGTTTTATTTTATTTTATTTTATTTTATTTTATTTTATTTTATTTTATTTACTTTATTTTCAGACAAGAAATCAATTCCTACAAAAAAAAAAAAAAAAGATACATATAATGAATTGGCTCAAGATGAAGAAGGAGATTATTCTCATGTATTTATTCACAAAAATATATCAATTCCTGATATTGATTTAATTCGATCTGTTGAGAATGAAATTGAACCAGGAAATTTTGAAACTGATTGGATTGATGCTCTTGTTGTTGCAATGGATATGTTAGAAAAATATCAAGGAACTTTTGCAAAAAGAATCATTTTGATCACAGATGTTGGATCTCCTTCAAATCCTGATGGACTTGAAGATATAATTGCAAAATTAAATGATAAAGGAACTAAACTTCAAATATTGTATATTTATTTTATTTTATTTAATTCATTTATTTAATTATTTTTTATTATTCCAGTGCTCTTGATACTGATGAACAAGATTCATTAAAAGTCGAAAATAAATCATTGATTAAGGTAAAAAAAAATCAAAGATCAAATATTTCAAAAATAATTCCAATTGAAAAAAATTTTCAAAAAAAAAAAAGTTTCAAAATGAACAAATATTGTATGATATGTCTAAAACTGTTAAAGAAATGGAAATAATTCCAATGGATGAAGCTTTAGAGAGATTAAGTTATTTTAGAGCAAGAAATATTCGACAAACAACACTTTATAGAGGTCCATTGACTATTGGAAAAGATATTTCTTTTCCTGTTTATGTTTATTCAAAAACTGCTGAAGCAAAACCAGTATTTATCTTTTTTATTTTCATGATCAAATTCATTATTTTTTTTAAATTTTTTTCTTTTTTCTTGTTTCTTTTTTTCAAAAAATTAGCCAACATTTAAGAAAATATTTGCTGATGAAGGAGGTTTAATTGAAATTGCTAGATCAGTTTCATATGTAAAAACAGTTAATGATGATGAATCAAGTCAACAAGTTGTTGATAAAGAACAATTAGTGAAAGCATATAAGTAAATTAATTTATTAATGTATTTTTTCAAAAAAAAAAATACTAAATCAAATTAAAATTTTGAAGATATGGTCGAAGTTTAGTTCCATTTTCTTCAGGAGATGATTCAAAATTAACTTCAAAACAAGAAAAATGTTTCTCAATAATTGGATTTACTTCTTCATCAAATGTTCCTCATCATTTATACATGGCAAATGTCTTGGCAGTTTCCATTGCTCCAAATTTACCAGATCATCACTCAATCGCATTCTCCTCATTTATTCATGCAATGTATGAATCAAATAAAGTAGCAATTGCTAGATATGTTGCTAGAGAAGGTCAAACTACAGTAAAAATGGGAGTTCTAACACCTCATATTAAGGCTGATTATGAATGTCTCTATTTCACTCAACTCCCTTTTGCAGAAGATTTAAGATTATATACCTTTTCGTCATTAAAAAAATTCCAACCTTCAAGAGAACAAGAAATTGCAACTGAAAATTTTATCAATTCACTTGATTTAATGACTGCTGCTAGAGATTCAGAAAAGTAATTTATTTATTTGAATTTATTTTAATTTCAATTATGATCATTTGATTTTAATAACTTAAATTTTTGATAGTGAACCTTATGAAAGTTTAAAAACAAGTGATGTCCCAAATACTTATATTCATAGAATTCAAGAGGCAATCAAATACAAAGCAATTAAAGCTCCAAAACTTCCTCCTCCGTTTGTTTTTTTCTTTTGAAAAAGAAGATTAATCCATGAATTTTATTTTTTTTTCCATTAGAAATGAAAGTCTTGAAAGTGTATTGAAACCAAATCAAACTTTATTTGATCCTATCAAAAAAGAAATTACAGATTTTGAAGGTCAATTTATGGTCACAAAAGTTGGTGAGTTTCTTTTCTTTTCTAAAGAATTTTATTTATGATTTACTTATTTCAACAAATAATATTTAAAAAAAAAAAAAAATTCAAGTATCATCTCAATCTTCATCAAAATCAATTCAATGGAGAACGCTTAATATTGAAAATGAAAATGCTTCAAAAAAATTAAAATTAGACGATGTTAATCTCTCAATGAAGGTTTTTTTTCTTTCTTTATTTTTTTTTTGTTAACTCGAACAAGAATGGTAATAATAACAAAAATTAGAAATTAGCTGAAGGAAAAATTGATAAAGTCGGAACAGTTGATCCAATTGGGGATTTCAATGCAATGATCACAAGAAGAGATGTAGATTTATGTGTTGAAGCAATTGAGCAAATGGGTGCTCGAGTTTTAAGTTTAGTTAATGAATCTGTTTTAGATTTATCTTACGAAAAGGCTCTTGAATGTTTGATTACATTAAGGAAAGGATGTATTGTTGTATGTTTTATTTTTTGATTGCATTTTTTTATTTTTTTTTATTTATTTTTCTTTGATTTTTATTGACTCTTCTTATTTTATTTTGGTTTTACTTTACAATTAGAATGAAGAATCTGAAAAATTTAATGATTTTATGAACCAAGTTCGTTCAACATTTAAAGGAAAAAGAGGAAACTCTTTTTGGGAACTTATTGTTCAAAAGAAGATTTCTTTAATTACTTGTGATGAATCTGAGGACTCAGAAGTTCAACAATCTGAAGCAAATAAGGTCTTTTCCCTTTTTCTTTTTTTCTTTTTCGGTTCAAATTAATTTTCTTTTTCTTTTTTTTCAATGAATTTTTAGTTCCTTACTGAGAATACAATGCAAGTTGTAGTTGAAACAAATGAACCTGTAATAACTGGAGAAGCAGAGGATTTGGTATTTTTTTTTTTTTTTTTTTTTTTTTTTTTTT
>Ga0209960_1003909_pt1 | contig 12101 bp, 18 predicted proteins | sample ThiBiot_500_plan_2_FD_183947 | JGI IMG/M metagenome (GOLD analysis project Ga0209960, IMG submission 183947) | Wastewater bioreactor microbial communities from Cape Town, South Africa - Thiocy_expt_500_plan (SPAdes) | ecosystem: Engineered > Bioreactor > Thiocyanate-remediating >... | reverse complement strand
AAAAAAAAAAAAAAAAAAAAAAAAAAAGGAAAATTCTTTATCTCTATGATGCCGAACCAATGTTTACCGAAATTCCCGTTGAAGAAGATACTTTTAAATATATTATAAATCCTTTCCTTCCCCAAGTACTCTTCAAGATCATTTATTTATTTATTTATTTATTTATTTATTTATTTATTTATTTATTTATTTATTTTAAAAAAGGAAGTTATTATTGGATTAATTGAAAGTTTAATCATGAGAGCAGCAAGGATTCCTTTTAATGAGAATGATAAAAACCCCATTTTTGTTCAAGATTCAAAATTTGTTGATGCAATCTTAAATCTTTGTATTTATAGATCTCCAATTGAGTTATCAGGTTTACCACCACTTCAATTTTGTCGTTATGATTTATTTTGGGCCTCTTGTCTTTGCTTAGTTGTTGTTGCATGCTTCAACCCATCAACAATTGGATTATATGTTTGGCAAAAAATTCCAACTCTCAAACTCCTGATGCAAATGTTAATTTCACATAGCTTTCAATTCCCTTTATTTTTCTTTTCTACTGAGAGCTTAAATTTAGAATCTCAAATTTTAAATGAAGAGCGAGAACAAATCATCCTTTTTGAAAATAAACTGGCTTCAAAATATAGTACAACCCCTGTTCACATTGATGAAACAAATGCTCAATTTTTGAGCACTTTTAGATTGATGAGATATAACCCAGAAGGAGAAAAAAGGAAACCTTCCCAAGCTCTATTATCAAAGCTCCAAGATGTAAAAGTTTTTCAAAATTTTATATTTTTTGTTTTTACTAAATAAATTTCTTCATAGCTTGATAAATCTTTTGGATTGGGATATAAACTCTGTTGTTCAAGAAATCCAGACTTTTTACTTGATTTAATGGGCGACGAACATCAACAACATGAAACTCAAATTGATTGGCTTCTTCCAATTATTCAAGTTCATCCAACCATTATTTCTGTGCTCCCATCCCAAGTTGTATCAAATTTACTTTTTCTATATCTCAAGGACTCAAATATTTTTTTCCTTATCAATAATCATTTGGTATTATTTATTTGCTTGTTTATTTGCTTGATTATTAATTATTGTGATTTTAGGACTACTTTTTTTTCGATTTGTAGTTCATTTTATCACTTTTTATTTTTCTCAAAAAAAAAAAAAAAAAAAAGGATAAACTTCCACCTCAAGTTTTTCAAACTATTACACGATCCATTTCATTCCTTTACCAAAATGAACTTAACAATCAAACCAACTCTGATGGAGAAAATATGATCTTATATTATTTTTCAAGAATCGTTTCAACTGACTATCGATCTCGTGAAGCTGCGAAAAGAGCATTATCAGTTCTTTTTCGTTCTCAAGAGTTTTTAAACTCATTTCTTAATCAAAATTCAAGTTACGAAATCCATTTCCCTTCAAATTTGTTGGCAAAAGATTATTCCCCAGAGCATTGGCTAAAATATTTATCTCAGCATCCAATTTTTTTAAAGATTAAAGCACAAATTATCACAAGCTTAATTCAAGTAATATCAATTGAAACTTTTGCAAATAGTTTAATTGCATACATAGAATTTGTTCTTGATCATATTCTCTCTCTTGATTCCTTGATTCCTCTTTGTTTCGAGGTTTTTTTCTTTTTTCTTTTTTCTTTTTGTTCTTTTTTTTCTTTTTTTTTCTTTTTTTTTCTTTTTTTTCTTTTTCTTCTTTTTCTTTTTTTTTCTTTTTTTTTCTTTTTTTTTCTTTTTTTTCTTCTTTTTTTTCTTCTTTTTTTTCTTTGTTAACTTTCCCCTCTTTATTTTTTTTTTAAAAAAAAAAACAATTGAATAATTAGACCATATTGGAAATGTTTGTTTTGAGACCAATTACCTCAAGACAAGTTCTACTAAACAAATCAATTTGTGAGCTATTGTGTATTATCAACTCAAGTTACCTTCAAAAGTTACCAAAATATCAAGTAATTTTTTTTTTTTTGTTTTTTTTAAAAAAAAAGCTCCTTTCAAATTTCCTAATTCTGATCTCAATTCCAATTAGTACGACGAAATTAACCAAATTTCGGAATCCCAAAATATTTTAGTTTTAACAAATGGAGAACTCATAATCCTCGAAAAAAATATTCTTGGTGGACTTATAATATTTTTTTCTGAAATTTTTTCTCAAGGTCTTTTTTTTTTTGATTGTTTGTATTTATTCAACCAACAATTTTGATTTTGATTAGATTGGAACGAATCTTTAGTCACCTATTGTTCACTTTTTATTTCAAATATTGGACAATCAGATTTCGGTATTGCCAAAATTTATGATATAAACTCAAAGGAACAAAACATGAAGTCTATTTTTAAAATGGTCTCTCCTCTCAAGTTTCTATATTCATCTAATTCTGCCTTAATAGCTTTTGGTAATTTATTTTTAAAAAATATTTTTAGTGAACATGAACCTCAAATTGATTTGTTTCAATTTTTTTAAAAAAAAAACAAACAGTAATTAAATCTTCAAACCCTGAACAACTCCTTGATGCAATCCAAATGAGTGGATTGCCCAAACATACTCTTCAACTTCTTTTGTCAAGAATTTCTGAAATTCCTCCAGATCTTCTCCAAACAATGGCCAATTCGAGTTCCTTTTTTTTTTTTTTTTTTTTTTTTTAAAAATTGAAAAAAAAAAAAAAAAAAAAAGGACTCCTTAAAAAGATAGAATCTTTAAAAAAGAGATACTCTATTGAAAACCAAACTCAAGTTATGGAGATAGTTGAAGAAAATGTTTCCTTTCCAAATTATAATTTAAAAGGGCTTCAACAAAATGTAGATACTGCTCCAAAACATGAAGGTTTGAAATATCACTTTTTTTTTTTTTTCTTCTTTTTTTTTAAAAAAATATAACAAAAAGAGAACAGTTAGTAATGATTAATGATTAAATATTAAAAATAGTTTTATACAAACATATTTACACTTCCTTGCATTTATTTCATGAAAATCATGTGAACTTTGAGACTGAACTCTTAAAATTATTTGACAACATGAGAACTCACCAAGAGAACTTTAAATATCTACTTCCTATTTTTTACTTAATAATGACTTTCTTAAAGAAATACCCAAATTGGAATAAGCTCGAGAAAGATTTTCTGGAATATTCTCAACTAAATCTGAAAACTTATTCTGAACTTCTCGTGTCAAGCTCTCCACTTAGACAAAAGCACTTAACCCTTTCTTTAAAAATTATGGTACATTTGAGTCAAACCTTCCAAGGATTATCAGAATTTCAACTTTTCTCAAAAAAAAATCAACGAGATGAAGTGGATTTGAATGACTTCAATGGAAATGGATTTGAATTTATGAACAAATTGCGATATTCAAATTTTCAAAATCAACATTCGAACTTTTCTTTAGAAGATTTGATGAAACACTTTGAGAATTCTTTTTATCTTGAAGAAATTATCTCTAATGTGATTTTACATCACATCGTCCAAACTTCAAAAAATGAAATGAATTCTGGTTCCCGCTTGTTGTCAAATGTGATCCTCCAAATCTATAAAATTTTCTCAAGATCATCGAATTCAAAAGCATTTCACTGGGGATTTTTAATGGATTGGTTTGAAGTTTTACAACCAAGTGTTATAAAGAAGAATGGAAATTCGAATATCCAAGCTTCTGATTTTGAAATTGTATTCTCTCAAACGAAAGGCATGCACAACACGATAAAATCTTATTTATTAAATTCCTTAATCCATCATAGTAATTGGGAGCTACTCGAACTTTGTCAAAGCTCTTTATTTAACTATACCTTTTCAAACTCAATTCCCTTAGACCCAACAACATCTCTCAATTTTTTAAGTGCATGTCTTCGACATCCGAAATCATGGAACAGAACAAGTGAAAAGATTTCTTCTTTTTTGATTAGAGACTCTTTGGATCAGTTTAGCTACCACTCATTAAGTTATCTTGAGGCATTTGGGATTATAGATCTCATTATTCAAGAGTCACTCCTTTCTTTATCATCATTAACAATGAGTTTGCTTCAAAAGAAGCACATTCCTACTTTAGAAAGGAGAATATCTTTAATTTCTTTAATAGCAAATCAATCAGATTCAATTCTTAGAGGAGTTATCTCTCATTTGTTGTCTTCAGACTTTAAAGGAGGGATCCCAGATTATTTGAGTCCGAGAACTTGCATTGTTCATCAACTTTTAATCCAACTTTACATTCTTTATCCTGATACAATTTTTATGATCCCTTATCACAATGTTGTTCATGACTTAATTCGAAGTTATTCTATTTCCCAAACTCTAACAAATTGGACTGGCAAAGTATTATTTTATTTTATTTTATTTTAGTTTTTTTTTTTTTTCCAATATTCTCATTTAATTTGACAATTATTTATAGAATGAATTACTTCTACATCGATTAATGAGTAAGCTATTTGATGGAAATTCAGATTATTCTAAAAGTAAATCTCGATGGGCTTATGGTGTGTGTAGAAAATTAGCAATCCTTCATCCTACATCAGTTTTACGGTATGTAATGCGATTAGGTGAACTCGTTGAGGGCCGATGTCATTTAGCACCAACTGAATTTGTTCATCGTCACTATCATAATTTATTTCATCATATTATCAATATTCTTCATTTACTCACTCCATTCCTCTTTCTTGATGTATGTCTCTTCTTTATTTCCTCAAAAATAAAATAATAATAAAATAATAATAAAATAATAATAAAAGGAATATCGAACCCCTCTATTAAAAATTATTGACTCATTTATTACTTTAATGGGATCTTTGAAACAACACCACAAAAGTTTTGTTGGATTAATTGCAAAATTTGTTGACTTTATGTGTTCATTTTATGAAAGTTTAGCTGATAACAATATTTTTACCAAGTATTTTGAAGCAAATCTTGAATTATTTAGGTTTTTTTTTTTTTTTTTTTTTTTTTTTGTATATCTCTTTTCAATTAATCTCTTTCAATCATTACAATAGACAACTTCAAGCAACTTATCCTGACATTCAAAACCTTCATCCATTAATTCAAATGATCTCGTCAAAAGGCAGATTATGTATTGATCAAACTCAATCAAGTTTCTTTGAAAAGGAAGTTGTTGAAATGAAAAAGAAATTTTATTTTCAATCAGTTGAAAATGAGAGCAATGAAGCCAAAGAAAAAGGTTGAATATGAATAGATGATTAATTATTAATATTTAAATGAATTGTTAATATTAATAGTTGTCATTGATGTGCTCCAAGAATTGGATCGAGTTTCTCTCAGGATTTCATCTGGACTCAAAGCTTTTCATACAAAACTTCTTCAATCTCTTCATTCTTCAAATTCCATGATACGAGATCTTGCATACAAACTTGTAATTAGAAAATCTAATTACTGCAAGTTACTTTCTTTTCTTTTTTCTGTTTTTTATTTTTATGTTTTTTTTTTTTTTTTTTTTTTTTTTTTTTTTTTTTTTTTTTTTTTTTTTTTTTTTTTTTTTTTTTTTTTTTTTTTTTTTTTTTTTTTTTTTTTTTTTTTTTTTTCCCTCCATTTCATTCACAAACTAATCAATTAATTAGTGGTGAGGAGGAATCTTTTGTTGAACTTCTATCTTGCCTTGAAGGAGAAGATTGGGCAGTCACTGAATCAGCCCTTGAACATCTGAACGAATTTTTTGTCCCTCCTAGAGACTATCTTAACTATTTATTCTTTTTCATATTCCAAAAGGGCTCAAGCGCTCAATTGAAGAAACTTTGTCGTATCACTCTTGATCTGTAAATAATTAAAATATAATCAATTATGAAGATGTGTAAGATTATAATTAAGATCTTTTTTTTTTTCTCCTATCAACACGGCATAAAGAAAGCAGATATCTCTCCGAAATAAAGAAATGTAATAAAAAATGGAAACAAAAGACATTTTTTATTTTAATTCACGATTGCATGAATCTCTGGAATTAGAGAATCAAAAAGTTCTAATATTTTAGTTTCAAAATGGATTTGATTTTGAACGTATTCTGTTAATGCTAGTTTGAAATCAACAACTCTTTCTTTTTCAACTCTTGTAAACTCTGTCTTAAGATTTTCTGAGATGTTAGTAAATAAGTCTTTGCTATCAGACTCTTGTTTATCAGCCTCAGCAACTTCATTTTGAGCTTTTGAAATTTTATCAGGTTTACTTTGGGATGCATTTTTTAGCTTTTCAAGAGTCTCTTTCTTCCTCCTTGTATTTTTGATTGCATTATCATAATCAACTGAAATTTGCAAACGATTATCAAGAGAAACCTTTATTAATAATTAATTATTATTAATAATTGTCTTTTTTCTTGAAAATAAAATGAAATAATGAAATAATGAAAAATAGAAGTTGAAATAAACTTTTGCAGTATGTAAATCTCTTTGAACTTGTGAAAATAATTCACTTAAAATATTGTAATCCGTTTCAGTTTGTTCACTGAGGACATCAGAATATGAATTCATTGCTTTTGCGATTTTCCTCGTTCCTCTAAAAAAAATAATGTGAGACAAAAGAGAAAGAAATAATAATAATAATAAAAAAACATTGAAAGTTTTTCTTCAGGAATTACTTCTCCTGTTGTTTGGAAACGAGCTGATAACTCCTTTGTTTGTGTTGCAAATCCTAGAAGTTTAAAATGAGAAACAGAAAGTAGGGAAAGAAAAGAAAAAAAAAAAGAAAAAAAAGGGGAAACCTGTTCCCAACTTGTTTTTTTTCTCTACAGTTTTCAGGCATGATTTTGTATGAATATCATAAATATTCACAAAACCTCTTTTCTCTTCAAAATAAGAATCTTGTTCTTGTCCCTTCTTCAACATATCTGTGGAAAGAGTCTTGATTGCCTCTCCTACGACTTGAGTTTGTGTCTTTTTTTTTGGGATCGATATTTGATCTCCTTCGAGAAAAAGTTGAAAGCTATTGTTCTTTTGTAAAACAGGGTGAGACCCGATACGATTGAGAAATCTTTGAAGTCCTTGGACAAATATCTTCTCTTGTCCTTCAGTTTTTAGAGAAGGTTTAGGTGGAAGAGAAGGAATAATGCAATCAAGATGTTTCAAAGATATTTCTTCGTTCAACCAAGTAAAATCAGTGTAAGTTCGTAGACAAAAGAAATTACTACTTTTGAATTGAGAGGATGTAGTCTATTTTGTTTTTGTTTTTTTGTTTTTTTTTTTTTAAAAAAAGGTGTTTGAGAAATGAGAAAAAGTGAAAAGTGAAGGAAGAATATAAAATAATAGGATCATAGGTGTTGGAGAGAGAGAAAGTTGTTTGTTGTCACCTTTGTTGATATTTTGAGTGAGAAGTCCTTGTCGGTTTTTGTAAGTTCTGAGACGATTATAGAAAATGAAACCTCGCTTGTCTCCTATTTATTTATTTATTTTTTTGTTCAATATGCTATCTTATTTTTTATGTATTTTATGTTCTTTGATTTATTCTTTGGTGTTGTTAAAATGTAACTCATGGAAAGAGAGAAGAGAAGAGAAGAGAAAAGAAAAGGGGGAAGACAAACTGAATTAATTTTTAATAATTTGACATTAATTATCAAAAGATTAAATAAAATAAATAAAATAAATAAGTCAATAAAAACCTGTGGAGCGGAAGACTCTGAGCTTGACTCATAAGACTGGGTGAAGTCCATCCCTTGAGGGTCAGTCCTAATAATATATATATATTAATCTTAGTTAATTCTATAATAAGTTGGCTTCCAAAACAACAACAAGAAAGTAGAAAGTAGCAAGAAGGAAAAGGAAGAAGAAACAAAAACAAAAAGGAATGAATGAATATAATGAATTTAATTAAATTAATTGGAAAGAGATTTCTTGATTTCTTGATGTATAATGAGATCAAGACTTCTAATGTTATGTTCTGTTCATAGTTTAAGTTTAAGCCTTTCAAGTAACTTAGTTTTCTGTTTGGCTTGAATTCTCTCTCTATGGTAAGGCAATGCATCTCTCCATGATCAAGGGTCTCATCAATTCACCATCATTCCAAAAACAAAAAAAAAAAAAAATGTCTGACCTTTTTCTCTTTTTCTCTTCTTCTTCCTTTTCCTAACTAACTACCTAACTAACTAACTAATCTCTCTTCTCTTCTCTCCTCTTTTCATTAGGACAAGCACAGAACCCAATTTTGACTATTCCAGGTTTCTTTTTATTTTTCTTCATTTTTGTTTTCTTTCTTTTTGACTTGTAAAAAAAAATACTTATAACTCAAGATGGATTTGTATATACCCTGTCTACTTAAATCAAGAAAGATCCATTGATAAAGGAAGAAAGGTCCCCAAAGAAAAAAGTGTTATTGATCCCAAACCAGAAGAAATTGCTCTAGCTTGTAAAAAACTCAACTTAAATTCGATAATAGAAGTTTTTTTTTTTTTTTCCACTTTAATAATAATACTCAAGAAAAGAAAAGAAAGAAAGAATTAAAATAAATAAATCAAAAATCTAAAGAAAGAACGACGCCACCCAAAAGATTTTTTTGTTTATGGAAGAGTCAGGGTTGAGTTGAAAGATGCTCAAGGAAATCTATTATCGCCAATTAAATCAAGTTTCTTTTTTTTTTTTTTCTCTCTTTTTTTTTTCATTTTCTTTCTTTTTTTAAAAAAATTTTTTTATCATTTTAAAGGAAAAGAATTGATGTTCTATATTTGTGAAGAAATTCAAAACATTAGACAAACAAAAAGCTCAGAACAATCTAGTTCCTCAGGCAAAAAGAAGAAAAAATAAATACATAGTAAGCAAAAGGATTGATTTTTTTGATTTTTTTTATTTTTATTTTTATTCAATTTCAAATTTTGTTTTCCTATCTCTTAAAGTTCCTTTATTATCTAATTTCCTTTTTTTAAACTGCACTTTGGTTGTTGACTTCTTTGTTTCTCCTCGTTCATCATCATCAAATGAGATTTGCTTTTCTACAAACTTAAAATTTTTAACCACATCAGAACTTAACTCTCCTTCACTCTCATCATCATCATCTACTTTTTCTTCTCTAACTTGAACAGTTTTTTCTGTTGTCTTAGCAGATTTTACAATAACACGAGACCATTGTCCATATGGATGGAGTTCAATTTCTTTATCCTTTTCTGTTGACTCTTTTTCAGGATTTAAATTATCATTATTTGATTTGGTATCAAGAGTTTTTATTTCATTTCCTTCCAAGACAGTTCCATCATTACTTGGGCTCTCAGTGTATACTTGATCATTTTGAGTTTCATTGCTTCCTACATTTTCAATTGAAGAGTTTTTGGACATCAACATCGCTTTAATTCTTTCCTTTTCATAGAGACGTTTGAATGTAGCCTCATCCATTTGTTGAGATATTTCTGGCATTTGCCAATTTGACTCGAATGTCACATTTATATTTGAGGTCTTGGCTATTATTATTAAAATGAAAATTTTTATTCAATTAATTTAATAATATTAATGAATCAAAGAAAAATAACTTTGATGAAAAAATGAATCTGATCCTGTGTACAACCCAGGATTATTTGAAAGGTCTTGAGCAAACTTTATGTTTGCTGCCTTTGAATTAAAGTTGAAATCAGTTAATTTTTTTTTTTAAAAAAAAGGAAGGAAAAAAAAACCTGTTCTATTTTCATTAATTCTTTCTTGAGTTCTTGATCTTCTTTAGCTTTTTCAATTCCACCTTTTGTAATTTCTTTGATGTGATTCTTTATTGCCAGTTTATGTTTTGTTCCATTTTCATGGAGTTGGCGACTCTAAAAAGTAAAATGAGGTTGAGGGTTTTCAAAAAAAAAATAAAATAAAATAAAAATAAAATAAAATAAAAATAAAATAAACCCCTTTATTATCAGCTATATATGTCTTACAAAATTTACAATAATATTTTGCAGTTGAAATCCATCTATCAGCCCTTGAATAAAATAAATAAGAATTAGGAATTGATGAGAGAAAGTGAAATAAGAGAGCGAAAGAAGAAGAAGAACCGACATTTTTTTTTTTTTTTTTTTTTTGATGATTTTTTTTTTTTGAATCATTATTTTTTTTTGGTTTAATTGACTGTGGACTTGGCCAAATATAAATAATTATTGTTTCTAATAGAAAAATAGCTCTTGAATTCTAAATTTTTTTTTTATTTATAATTTATCTAGGAAAAACAACTCCATTTTATAAGGAAACTTTTCAAGAGCAGACAAAACGGATTCCTTTAACATCAAAGTCAAAAAAGATAAAGAGAAGAAAATAAAGAAGGAGAAAGATAAAGTAAAAGACAAGGAGAAAGGGAAGGAGAAGGAGAAGGACAAGAATAAGACAGAACAAACTCTCCCTCAACGTCAGTCTGAAGAGTCATCCACTTCAATCATGTTGGCTCTCCGTTTAAAAAGTGCTGCAGTTGATGGGGACATTGCCTCTCTTGAGAATCAACTCCGAGGAATTAGCCCAGATCAAATTGATGATGAAGGATGCACACCCCTCCACTATGCTGCTTGGGGTGGTGCTTTAGGGCTGTGTACAATACTTTTAAGTCGCCATTCTGTGATTGACCCACGAAGTTATGATTTACAAACTCCATTACACTTTGCTGCAAGACAAGGACGTATTAATACAGTTCAATTTCTATTACAACATGGAGCAAACGTTTCTGCTGTTGATAAGTATTCTTTTTACACTTTCGATATTGCAATATTTTCACAGATACAACTAAAGAAAAAAAAAAAAAGAATTAAATATACTCCTCTTCATATGGCAGCAGAAGCTAATTGGGGAGTAACAGGATGGGAAGGAAGTGGAGGAAAACAAAATCAAAATGCTGATGTTTGTAGAGTTCTCCTTGATTATGGTGCAGATCCAATGGCCTTAGATAGTTTTGGAAGAACACCACTTGATGTTGCGACAACTGATGATGAAATTCGAACTATTTTGAGACAAGCTTTCCAACAAAGTTTTTTTTTTTGTTTGTTTGTTTGTTTGTAGTTGTTTGATTTTTTCTAACTAGATAATTTCTTCTAACGTTAATCAAAATGTTAATATAGAAAAAAAAATAATTTCTGAATCAAGACGAAATATTTCAACTCAAAAACCAACAGCATACTTTCCTACTGCTCCTAATCAATCAAACACAGAAAGTTTAAAGAAACCAATTGATTGGGACCAAAATGATGTTGCTCATTGGCTTGAAGAAATGGGGTTACCTCAATATGCTCCAATATTTATTCAAAAAACAATTAATGGGAAGTACTTAATGAAAAAAATGACTCAAGAAAAACTTTCAAAAATTATTCAAGATGAATTCCATCAAGAAAGGATTATGGATGAAATTGAAGAACTAAAAAAAGAAGAGGTTTCTCCAGCTGAAAAAAAGAGAGAATTAAAAGATAAATTAAAGAGAGAAGCCGAACAAAATGAAAGAAAGGAAGACGAGCTCAAAAGAGAAGCTGAAGAAAACCGTCAAAAAGAAATGAAGTTTGTTTTTCTTTTCTTCTTTTCTTCAATTTTATAATAATCATCATAATAATCATCTAGAAACTTAAAATCTCACACCTATGGAGGACAAACACAAATAACATTTGAAAATGATATGGATAATGATGTTCGGCTTTGTTGGGTTGATTATTCAGGAGAACCACAACTTAGAAAGTTTTTAGGTCCTGGAGAAGTTCATACAGAGGATACAATGATTGGACATGTTTGGCAATTAATTGATGATAAATCTGGACAAGTTATTCGAGCAGAAATTGCGACTGAGCAGCGATTATGGATCCATGCAACAGACGATTTCTATCGTTTAGACCAAGACAATTTACCTTCGTATAGTCAAACCTTTGGAACTGAAAAGTATTAATATTAAACTACACCCTCCCATTATAAATAAATGATCAGTGAAGTCTTTCTTCTTTTTTTTTCAGGAATTCTGATTTATTTATTTTTTTTTTTAAAAGGGGTCTTTGTTTCGGGAGATTTTTTTTTTTTTTAAAAGGAGGATTAATTATGGAAGCAAAATTTTATTTTCCTTCAGGAATTTTTAATTTCCTCAAAATAATTACAAAAACCACAGTAAAAAAAAAAAAAAAAGAAAAAGAAATTAATTTTCATTTTTTCCCCTTGATTGTTTTTTTTTTTTTTCCATGACCTTCCAGAGTTCTTTTCTT
>Ga0209960_1003906_pt1 | contig 12105 bp, 19 predicted proteins | sample ThiBiot_500_plan_2_FD_183947 | JGI IMG/M metagenome (GOLD analysis project Ga0209960, IMG submission 183947) | Wastewater bioreactor microbial communities from Cape Town, South Africa - Thiocy_expt_500_plan (SPAdes) | ecosystem: Engineered > Bioreactor > Thiocyanate-remediating >... | reverse complement strand
TAAATTAGGTGATAAACAAGAGACGGCGGTATTATATTGCAAAGCGCAAGGAATTCTGACCGGTGTGCCATTCTTTACTAAAATATTTGCTCGGCTGGACTGCACAGTGGAATGGCACTTCAAAGAGGGCACCAAGCTTGACGGTTCTAAGGGTCGCGTTGAAGTGCGTATTAGTAACCGTCTATTTGTATATGAACACATGTTAATTGCTTACCTCAGGTAGCTACAGTCAAGGGCACTGCTCGCAACATATTGATGGGTGAACGCACGGCACTCAATTTGATCGCACGGGCCAGTGGCATTGGTAAGTGTTTGACATGCAACATAATGGCTCGTTGACATACTAATTAACGTGTTATTGAAGCAACGAAAGCCCGTGCTGCGCGTGACATCGGAGATGCACATCAATACAAAGGCTGCATTGCTGGTACGCGCAAGACCACACCGGGGTTCAGATTGGTCGAGAAATACGCACTGTTAGTCGGTGGTTGCGACCAACACCGCTACGACCTGTCGAGGTACGTATATTTGACTGTTCGTTGCATGTGCTAACTTGGTGCAGCATGATCATGTTGAAAGACAATCACATTTGGAGTGCGGGCAACATCACCGAGGCTGTCAAACGCGCGCGCAGTGTGGGCGGATTTGCGTTGAAGATTGAAGTTGAATGTCAGAGCGAAGCTGAGGCTGAAGAGGCGATCAAAGCAGGCGCTGACATTGTGATGCTCGACAATTTTGAACCCAAACTCTTGCACTCGGCAGCAGCGAGTCTCAAGTCCAAATACCAACACGTGATTATAGAAGGCAGTGGCGGCATTAACCTCGACACTCTCGCGTCGTACTTGTCGCCGCATGTCGATGTGTTGTCGATGGGTGGACTGACACAAGGTGTGCCGCACATTGATTTCAGTCTCAAAATTAGACCCGCCAAATAAGTGCACGTAAATAATAGTAATTATTAAATCTATAATAGTAATTATTTCAAGCTGCATTTTATTCTTACGACAAGTTCATCTTGTCCTCGTTATCATCTTCTACATCGAGCATCGTATTGTTGACTTCAGTATTACGCGGCTTGTCGTTGTTTTCAGCGGTAGTGGTGTCCAATTTGTATTCGCTAATGTCAGTTGTGGCCACGCGGCGCAGTGAAGTAGAGTTTGAGGCCATGATCAAGTCCATCACGCCCAACAAACCGTGCAAATTCTTTTCTAAATCAACCTCCGCTTGCACGCGCTGTTGCAGCTTGAGCATCATGTCATCCACTGATTTTGATTGCCCCAACACTTTGCTGTAAACATCTGTCGCGAAACATTAGTATTACATTTCTCTATCGCGGGTAGACCTTACCTAACACAAAATTGGAAATGACGACTAATGTCTTGGAGTATTTGGGATCGATGACATATCGTGTCAAAAAGTTTAAGAGAGGCTGAATAGTGACCTCATTTAAGCCGGAGATGGCTGTGTTGACAGATTTGCGACGAATGAACTCTTCGAACAAACTCACAATCACAACGACTTGCGTCGACTGCAGGGCGGCGTTAAGTGCCTCGCGATAGTTGAATTTGCGCAAGTATTTGTCGTAAGGTTGTAGTCGCTGTGCGCGCTTCTTCTCAATCGTCAGGTCATCTTCGCCTGGTGTCTCTGTTCGGCCACGAATGTAATAGCGCCAGTTCGTTACATCTGCGATAAGATTAGTCGCACGTGACGAGCGCCACGGGGTGGTGTGGGGGTGGTGTGGGGTGTTGATACGTACTGTATTGTGGGTCTTCTTTGGCTTGAGCGGCTTCTTCATTTACATCCACGACGCGGTGTCGAATTGACAACGTGCCGTCACTCATGCCAGTGATCAAATGTGTGTTGTTAGGCTGAGCAGATTAGTTATAATGTCGTGTGTGACTGTCACGTTACTCACAGAGACAGCAATTGACATGATGGGTGCTTGATATTTGATGGTGTGTGTCACCTTGTAGCTGGTGGTGTCGTAAATCTTGACAAGTTGATCGGCGCCTGCGGTGAACAAACGAGTGCGTGTGCTATCGAGTGCGAGGGACATCACTGCACGTTAAATGTTACGAATGCTGCGAAAGTCAGAATAGACACTACGCACCAGTCTTTTGATGAGCAGTCAATGTATCTAAGACGCTGAATCCGCCCAACACGTCCCACACTTTCACGACGTTGTCACCAGCGGACACGAGCACACCACCTGACGGATAGAACAACAAATCTTCGACTTGGTGGCCGTGGTCCAATACTTTGATGCATTCCCTGCGATCAATAACATGTCAGTGTGCAATCAAGCTGTGAGTGACAGGTGATATGACACGTACTTGGCGCGCACATCCCACACGCGAATCTTGTTGTCGTAGCCAGCTGAGGCCCACACATCGGGACTGGCTGGACTCGTCACTCCCGCGCGCACTCGATCTTCGTGTTTACCGAGCACTGCTACTGCCTCCCCTGTCGACACGTCCCAGCAGCGCACTGTTCCGTCATCACCTCCCGACATGACGTGATCTTTGTTCGTTGAAAATCGCGTAACGTGAACGGCACTGCAATGCAATATGAGAGTCAAGTCATCGGTTGGATCAGATCTGCACGTACTCAGTGTGGCCAGTAAATGTTCGCAGTTGATGTTTCTTGGCTACGTCGAACAATCTAATTATACCCTCTTCACCACCAGCGACAATCAGTTGACCGTCTTGTCGGAATGACGCACCAAACGCGGTTTCCTAATTTGGATTTTGTCTATCGTCAGCGTACTGATAATTACTGTTTACGTATTGATTTACCTTGAATTTCGTGATGGTTTGTTTGGGTTCATTTGTCTTCGAATTATAAATAATTACCTGTTAAGAATAAAGTTAGATCCACGATCGCATCTGTGGTGGTAAAATTCGCTTATTTGTAATTCTTACTCTTGCTGAACTTGTTACGGCAAAATCATATGGTGATACTGGCGAGAATTCGACGCGTGTAACACTGCCAAATTGTTGCAACAAGATGGGGAACTGCACAAATATTAACGGAGTGCTTATAATTGCAAGCTAATAATTTATGTGTATTAAATAATTTATGGCTTATTATTTTTATTAAAATTATTAAAGGGGGTGCACGTAACGATCAGAATCTGGATCCGCGATCTTCATCTGGTTATGTCGCAGAATATATCTATATTTTAGACATGCGCGTTATTACGTACTCGAAACTTCTTCCAATATCTAGCCTCTGGGGTCTGAGATTTGCTTGTTTTAGGTAATTGTCTAATCGCTAACTTCCTGTAGCCTTGAGACATTGTATTATACAGGGAGTTATATTATATTTATATGACGAGCGTCAGCAGTCGATTCAGTCAGGACGACATAATACAAAAATAATTTTTTGACCATCCCAGTTTTCGGCGATCAAACGGAAACACACCTTTTATGATAATTATATAGCACGCTAACTGTTAGTATTAGCACGGAAACTAAACGCGGATGGATCGCGCTAGTATGTCTTGCAACTACAGTAATTAATTGTTAATGCTACACACTATAATTAACATTTGTATTCATATTTTGTCGCATGCTTTTACTTACATTGTATGCAGTTTCAAGCTCACTCCCTTTATTTTTAAGATCTGACCATCAACATTGAGGCTTTACCTCGTCTTAGAGAGCTTTGCATGATAGCAATATGTGATAAATATACATACGACACTATCGAGAAGTTAAATCTGCCCACGGAAGTAAAGGAGGTCGTTCTTCAAAAGAAAAGTGAGCTAATAATATGATCCAAACGTTATTGAAATTAACAATAATTAGACCTCGATATTATGTTCAATAAGTTGTCCAGTGCTAATGGAAGAGGATTACAAACAGCTTTATTCCTGTTTGCGTCACGAGGAAAAGAGATCTTGCCTTTTCTTAATGAAAAGCTGCTTTCTGTAAGACGTGTACGCAAAAAAGGCTCATTAATTTATATACTGCCACTAGGCAAATAATTGGCGCGAGAGATTGTTGGTAAAAGCCATTAAGGCGATGATTTACGATGCGGATCTAATGGAGGGCCACAATGAGCCGCTCAGTGATACAATAATGACTAGATTAAATGAACATATAGATTCATACGACGATTCGAGTCCAGGATTGATATGCGATTATGTACTGGCGTGGGTATTGTGCAAGACGCCCCACGTGTCGAATATCAGCGCGCTCAATCACGAAAATATGCAGCAAGACGTGTATTGTCAGGTATTCGACACGATTTTGCGGCATGTCAATCACCCTGAAGCAATTCCAACATTGATTTGGACACTCGGACACGCGGATCTGAAGACGGACAGCTTTGAGGCACTATTTCGCATCATGTCAAGTACGCTATAGCAGCACTTATATGGGACTAATCACACTGCACACTAGAGTCGCAGCGGGATAACGTGGTGCAGATAATTCAATCAAACTGGTTGAACTTTACTTTTGAGCAATTGACACGTGTCATTCGCATAGTTGCAGCGGTGAATGAACGAGCAGAGACAGCAACTGAAATGTACGCAAAGACATTGCAATTATTTTTGGAGGACAACATGGCGCATTTAATATCCGGCGAACACGTGCTTATCGAATCTATTTTCAACGGTTTTGGCACTGTACAATACATGCCCGGGCTCGAAATAATCTTCAGAGTGCTATTAATAGCCATAGACCAGTACAGAAATTCCGCTGTATTTTCAGCCAAGTTGTTATCACCTGGCATAATCAGAGGTGCAATTATCAAATACGGAAGCAAAGCCACATCATTCTTGCAAGAGGTAGTTAACAGGTACGACCATCACTAACTACGAGCGCATATTAACTCGATACGGATTAGTCGCACTGGCGATTTAATAGCACAAGTCGTGGGTCAGGGTGTATTGTATGACATCGAGTGTCCTGCAGCTGCGTTAGACTTTTATCGCACAGTTGCAGAGTACATTGAACAGCACCGATTATGTACGCGAGATTATCTCTTAATTGCGCGGCTAATTGATCTTTGCAGATGACAATAGAGTGGCTGGCTATGCAGCCTTCCACCACGCCACGCATCGATATCAAATCGAGTTTGTGGTCCCCAGCGCATTGACAGTGCCATTTTATCTGCACTGCGAAGCATTTTTGACGCACAGAAAGATCGATCCTGCAACTGCGTCGTGCTTTTTATCGAATGAGTTTGGCCGCGCAGTTCTGTTCCACAGATTCGCTCTCGAGCCTTCTCTGGTACAGGTCAAGTTACTGGACAATATAGTTGGACAGCATGACTGTCTAGTAAAGGTAATGCGACCTCACGTAGGTACTCATGACTAAAATTAGAATCAACAGCTATTCACCTCGCTGATTAACTTGCCCAAGCTAAACTTGAACGTGTTGTTGAAGTTGATTGAAGTGTCGATATTATCAACGGTCAACAACGCGACGCTGTTCAGCTCAATGACAGACAAGTTGAATCAGCTAGCAGTCACTAGCGATGCCAAGCAAGTGATGTACGGACACGACTTGCTGAATCACCTGGCACCTGTAGTATTGCACTTGAATGCTGATACGCGCATCATACCCGCGGAGGCATTGTCGCATATATTAAGCAGTCCCACAGATTTGGAGGGCAAACATTCATTGCACTGCTTTTGTGCGCATTATCTGGTACAATTCCACCACAACTACTCGGTACGTCTGATTGTCCAGTAGTGTATAGTTCTAATCACCTTTAATACAGCATTTAGATGTATTGTTAAAAGCCATATGCATGTCTCCTAACGGACGAGACATGGCGCGGCAGTTATTTAAAGGGGCTAAGAGTGACGTATTTGCCGAGACATTAGAGCGAGAACTCTATTTAATCAAAAGAAGATCAACACAACATCAGTTCAAATCAATCATGAAGCGGTGCGATAACGACGTGAATGATATCAAATATCGCGTACTGTGCGAGTATTTGTTGATTAAAACGCGTAATACAAAGTTATTTACGAAGTTCCGTGCCGGTCTAGAGGTAAGACTAGGAGACCTAAGTGTTGTAATTGGTGTTTTTAGTCTAATGAGTTAAATTCAGCGACCTCACCAAGGTTTCAGTCAGCGAGGTGGTCCTCAACTCGCAGATTTTGAACGTGCAGCACGTTGTTTCATTAAATACCCCGAGGACGTTCCATTGCTCGAATACGAAGTGATGTTTCCGGACTTGAAAGCTGTGTACCACGCTAGTCTGGCGGTGCTAAGCCTCGCACTTCTACGAGCTCATTCGTCGCTACCGGTGCTGATCCACTTCCTGCACGCTAGTCACTACGACATTAGAGTGCCTTACAGAGCGTTGGAGTTGTACGGCGAGGCAGCCGTCCCTGCCATTAAATCCATCATCGAGCGGACCAGCGACAAGATATTGGCCAATTCGCTGCAGCAAGTATTGCAACAAATCTCGTACAAACAAATGAACCTCGAGAGTGTCCTCGAGTCAATTCAGAACTTCAATGGGGAGTCAATGTCTAAGAGTGAGTTGTTGTCCTGTTTGGATGCGGCGAAAAATTACGTAGATAACGAGCAGGTCAAAGTGTTGCTCTACAAGTGGATCCCGAAGCAAACAGACATGGAGATCAAATTGCGTGCTATTGAAGTGTTTTGGTCATGGAAGCCGCGCAGTGACATTGCTAACTTTGTTGCTGAACACTTGCATTACTATGACAACGATAACAACATCGTGTTGGCAGAATCTGCATTTAAAGTATTTGCAACTCACACGAGGTAAGTCAATACGACTGGCACCTAATAAGACTAACGCATCAGCAGTGTTGAATCAGGGGTTCAAGTCCTTCTCAACAAGCTTCAAAATCGAGAACAAGCGAGTGGTTATTTATTAGGTGTGGGAAAAATCTACGAGAGTGCGTACATTTGCCACGAAAGAGATTTTGGTCCATTTTCAGAGCTGCGCTATTCGAACACTTTGAGAGAGCACATGATAAACACTGTGCTGGATGTACTCAACAATAGCACGCAAAAGAATAAGCACACGAATTACATTATACAGGCTGCTATTAAAGCACTGAGGTCCGTTGTTCAACTGTATCAAACTCGTTCTTATCCTGAAGACGATGAATTCGATTTGACACCAGTGATGAACACGCTTCAATCTGCTTCAAGAAGACTCACGCTGCACTGGGTATGTTCCAAATTGATTGGCTTTATTACATTGTCATCTAATGTTATCATCAGCCCCTGCAGCAGTTGTTGATTTCAACTGTAGTCAAGATGTGCTTCACTGAAAGCATTGCTGGTCCAGGCCAAGTCATAGACCACTGTGGCGTTCATGTAATTCTGACCTGCATCGAAGAACAGCTGAATACCTTGCAGCGCAAAGAGGACATTAATTGGCTGGCTCGTACAGTACAAGACTTTCTAGCAGCTTCAAAACATCCGCGTGCATTGCATGCTCTTTGCCGCTTGTACGAATTGACGGAGCATCAGAATTCAAAGCTTGCCGAATTGATGTGCAGTTTTGATGATTCAAGTGTCGTGGCAGTAGTGCAGCTAGGACTGATGAAACTACTCGACAAACTTTCAATCACATTGCCAGAACTATCGTCGTATCTCCGAGGTATTCCGGACCAATCTATAACAACACGCTATGCCCAATTTAACAAACGTATTTAGGTCTTGTTCAGCTCCAACCGCAAGTGTTGCTTGGGTTAGTTAGTGCATCAAACGCCGGTTTAAAGGAGCGTTGTCTAATTGTTCTTGTACTGGCCCAACATGGCGCGATCACACTGGATCAAGTGAAGCTTATGTATTGGGACTTGATTGACAAGGGATTATTTCACTTAGGACTACCCTATGACGGGCGAAAACATGCATTTCAACTCTGCGTCGAGTACTTAATTCAGAGTCTCGTTGTACTGGACTCAACGTATGCGAGTCAGTGTATGAAACAGTCGCTAATGATATATTCGGGCGATGAAGATATTTGCAGTGTCTTTGAGTCATCATTAAATCAAGTGCCACACACCACAGATAGTGCCAATTTAGCGCTTGACACAAAGTACTTGCCGAGTGCGGTGCTCGAGTGGGCGAAAAGGAACAAACCGAGCGATTTTGACGAGAATTACTATCGCCTCATCAACATGTTGAAAGAGACGATCAGAACCACGGACAAGAATCAGATACGCGCCAACAAGAAGGTCTTGACACAAGATTTGCAACGTACAGCGCAGTTATTTATAGACATGTATTATTATGGCGGCCTCAGTTTAGATTACGAGCAGTTGAAGACAGCTATTGTGCGTCTAGACCACAACGAATACGAAACCGTGGTTGAGCTGTGTTTCAGTTCGTACAGTGTATTCAGCGTGCATCAACTACTAGAGGAGTTAGATCAGCAGCTCCCAGCACGCGTAAAGTATCACGTATTGATGATTGTGAACTGCCGAGAGACGAGTTGTTGGTGGTTGCTCGACCGCGCGAAAGTTGCTGCATTGTATAAGGTGCTCTTAGCGCACTTAACTCGCGAACAAGTCATTAGGCTGATGAGCGAAGAGAATAGGCGGAGAATTCTTGGAATTAAAGTCCATCCAGAGGATTATGTATGGAACACGCGACTGAAAGATGTCTTAGCGCTGTTAAATCATCCGTAAACTGCAGTAAACAAGCGCTTATTGATAATTAATTCTTTTATTTACAACCATCGACTACCCACTCGGGTCGTAGCGATAACAAATAATTTCTATATTACTGGATAAATTGACGCACGTGACGACGATTGCCAGACGATGTCGCAGTACCTTGGGTTGTTCGCGAAGAACCAGATGCACTTGTGTACTGGAAGGGATTCTTGACTGATTGAACGCTAGTGGATTCGACTTCCAGAGCATACATTTTGTTCATAGTTTCCAGCAATAATGGCCGTAATGTATTTAGTTCCAACGCACAAACATCGTTCAGCTGGATGCAGAAAGTTAGCAACGCTTGAAACACGGGTGGTTTAATCACGTTATAAACACTTAGACCTCATACTTACACTGATGAAGTGGCGATTTTGACTCTGTACTCCAGAGGCCAAACCGTCGCGGATCTTATTGTTTCGCTGTGCCCACAGGTCTTCTACCAGCGTTCTAATACGCTCACTATTGGAAATATCATCTGCGGCACTGCAACAAAGTGTCAGTGCTATATCATTACTCATCGGATCTGTTAGAGCCCTACTTGTCGAGCAGTTGCGTCGCGATCTCCATGTAATGGAACGGTAGTTTTTCAAATGTTAGAATGCCTTTAGTGCCCGCACTTTTTCGTTCAGTGGCGAGAACATTCGTCAAGTGATCTTAAATGACATTATTACTGAGATTGGATAAATTTAGCAAGTTAGATCGCGCTTACCGACCGATAACCACGCGGGAGGTTTAATTTTGCATTTTTGTCTTTTCTTAAATGTAATTGCGAGCCACAATGGTATATCGATAGGAACTAACGGAATAAATGGACCATATTCACCCTACAATAATTATGAGAACGATTTGTAATTTAGTTAAAAATAAGAGTTCCAGTAAAATCTCTGCGTCATCGATAGTCTAAATATATTAAATTGTTATCAGTACAAATAGTGTAATTTGCTTACTCCAATAAATGACATTGAATCCAGCTTGAAGTTGGGGATAATCGTGACCTTTTCATCTTCTGCTAGAAATTCGATCTGGGCTGCATTGATGCTCAAATCTATTGCCATTCTAAAGGTAAAGGTACAATTGTTGCTTCGCACAGCTACTGTTTGGGAAATAAATTTAAAAAAAGAGCGCGAAAAAATTCATTTGCGATTGACACAATGAAAAAAAGGCTTAAATATATATTTACCCAAGCATCCAATAATTAATAGATCGGCGTGCCAAGAATTGCACTGTGACTGTATTAAGAGAGTTATTTTTACAAAAAAAGCCTTGTATTGCACAACATAGCACAACGTACGATCTTACGATAAATCTTTATTAACAAAACGCACTGGTTATATGGAAGATTGACGAAAAACAGATTCGCCCTTAATGTCAAATCCAAACACCGCTCAACAGTAGGTCATGAAATCATTAAAATTTCGAACCGTACTTCAAAATACACGATAAAATATCCAAATTTAGATTCTTACAGTGATTAAAAAAAAAAAGGTCGAATTTGAAATTAATTTATTTAATCACATAGAAGCGGTTTTTCGCAAGGACAAACGGCCGATACATCGCAAACACACCAATTAAATACTGGTAATATTATTTTAATTTATTTTGATTTTTTTTACAACAAAATTAAAATTTGAATATTCAGGAACTTGGCCTGCAGGCACTGATGCTCAACAACAACAACAACAACAACAACAATGGGCTGCTGCATGGTAGGCTATATAATAAATAATAAAGCAATTAGTATTAATTTATCCTTGCCGCTAGGGCCAATTACGGATACAATCAACAACTGACGCCCGAACAGGTATTCGACCTAAAAATACTATATAGATAATTATTAACGCAATGTTATTAGTACCAACAATATTATCAATATTACACCTATTACGGTTACTGGCCACAACAGTACCAGCAATATGGTCAAACCGGATCCACTGCCGCTAGTTATGCCAGCAATTATCCAACTATCCAACAAGCACAACAAATAGACGACACGAGTAAGTGATATATATATATGGATTTACGGGGGTGTGAATCGCGCGTTCACTACCGAACAGTTATTTGGATCTGCTTTCGCGTATACTAAGACCAACAGTTCGATATTAATATTGATCTACTGTCAGAAAAGAGACTTGAGGCTCAAAAACGAGCAGCGGGACTGTTACCGAAGCAGAGTGCTTCCACGACCACCACAGCAGCCACCACGACGCCTGCTGCAGGCCTCAATTCAGACTTTCAGACCAAAGTGCAGCAGGCATCGAACATTGCGCAACAGTTGTCGAAGAGTCAGCTGAAAAAACTGAAGCGGCAACAGACTCAACAGCAACAAAAACAACAACAGTCCTCGTACGTCATTTGCAGATATTAACTTTCACGTAAATGTACTCTAATTGTTTTCATGAATATGCAAAGAATCAATTGGACTCCCGATGTCCGCGCTTATGTTGAACGTGCTTTCGCGACGTGTGAAAGTAAGTCAACCACGCACTGATTCTAAATATAGTAATTCTGACCAATCACTTCTATTTCAGGCGACGAAGAAAAGGGTCAAATGGAGCTCTTGCTGCGCGAGGCCATTAAACAAGCGATTCAAGCCGGCGATTTGACCACGAAAGATTGGCCCAGAGAGCCCGTGCCTCAATTGTTCGTGAAATCACGCAATTATATTGATACATTAGCCTATAATAGATAATAATATTAATATAGGCTCCGTATTGACAACTATTAACACTAACGATTATTTTCAGGCCTGGTAAAGTTACAGTTACTATTTTAGGAAAACGAAAGGCACCTAGGTACATCACGTCACGTGCTGTGAAATTTCGTGCTTGAAAATGACATAATTAATTTGTATCAGCATTGAAAAGAATTTCCAAGACGAAAGAGCAGACGAGCGGAGAAAGCGGTTTCAAAAAGAGAACAAAGATCACAAACAAAAGAATCTTGCCGTATTTGCACTGCCGAATCGAACACCGCTCATTGAATTGGTACGTGCTTTACCAAAGTAGGAAATGGTCTGCAATTGATTTTGACGCGTGTATTAGACGACAGACGAAATTGATTGGGATAAAATGACAATTAAAGGCACGTCAAAGGCTTTAGAAAAAGAATATTTCCGCTTGACACGAGTGCCAGACCCGTCAACTGTCAGACCTGAGTCGGTGTTGAAACAATCCTTTCAAATGGTGAAGGAGCGGTGGAAGAACACGGAAGACTGGGACTATGTCTGCGAGCAAATGAAGTCCATTCGACAAGATCTCACTGTGAGTCATGAACTGATGTGATCGGCGGGGTACTAACCAGTTCGGGTAGGTACAAAGCATTAAAAACGAGTTCGCTGTAGAAGTATACGAGACACATGCGCGGCTCTGTTTAGAAAACGGTGACATTATCGAGTTCAATCAGTGCCAATCCAATTTAAAAGTGTTGTATAATATGGGTGT
>Ga0209960_1003903_pt1 | contig 12121 bp, 12 predicted proteins | sample ThiBiot_500_plan_2_FD_183947 | JGI IMG/M metagenome (GOLD analysis project Ga0209960, IMG submission 183947) | Wastewater bioreactor microbial communities from Cape Town, South Africa - Thiocy_expt_500_plan (SPAdes) | ecosystem: Engineered > Bioreactor > Thiocyanate-remediating >... | reverse complement strand
ATTTAGTACTCAAATCAAATATATTAAGAGTATCTGAGTTATACATGAATATATGTAATATTCGTTTTAAAAATAGAGGGCGTAGTTAAGTTATTAAACGGTCGAATAAAAATTTAAGAAATTCGTATTTTAGAGAGTGTTGTCACTTCATTAGCAAAATTGTTTTCGACATCGATCATAATATACTTAAATAATTATCATTTCGTCTTACATTTGATCACTCGATGCTTCCAGTGAATCTCCACCAATATAAGTTAGTTTGTTCTTCATTAAATTCAACTGAATATCTCGCTCAGAGCATAGATTGCTCACTCTTTCTAACACGGTCTTTACATGTTTTTGCCAGGTGACTACCGTCAATAATTCTAAACAAAATAATTGATTTAGACTTGCAAACTTCTTAAAAAAGAAATAAATGTGAACTAAAATAGGCGATCGTTCTACGAAAATTTCGGAATAATTAAAGATGACGCACGAGACTAAGTTTATAAAAACGACAAAAATTCTCTTAAACTCTTACCAATTTCTTTTTCGGCGGTTTCGAATTGTCCGGACTCCAAGTGCGTGACAATTAACGACTCTAGTGTATTGACTATTGACACGGGGAAGTACTTTAATTCTGGATTGTTAACCAAAAGCTTGAGGGTTTGATCTGCCCACTCCAATGCTGAGTACGCAGACTCGATTAGTACTAATTGTATTTTAAATTATTCGAAAAAAAAATAATATTTTACGCCAATACAATGCACTTTTATATTCATCGCATACCTTGCTGTTTCAATTTAGCGCGCCAAAAAACTGTTGATCTAGTTGACCATAACAATACGCGATAAACGTTGAACTCATAATCGCTCTCGCTGTCGTGGAACATTGGAAGCACATTCTTTTCTGTGTGGTCCAAATACTGCAGCATTGATTTGTAGTCTGGATTGGATTCGTGTTTCATGCGAGAGTAGGTCTGCACAATGATAGTAAAAAACATCTTATTTGGTGCTACTCGTTGGTGCATTAGCCTAAATAATTATTGATTTAATAATTGGTATTATACATACTTTGCATTTACGATTCGCTGGATGTGGTGAACGTACCGCGAAAACAATCGCAATTTCCGCGTATAATCTAAATTGTTTAATGCAGTCTTGGCTAGCATGCACGAAACTCCTACAGGCGAAGTGTCCTACGCACAAAACGTCAATATGAGACATGTTTTTCGTATGTTTTGGATATGTGTACTTACCAATGCTTTCAAATTCTTGCAAATACTGTAGGCGAGACTATTCAATACAACGGCTTTATCCTTCTCCAGTTGTAAGTGGAAGTAGTACGAGAGCAAAGAATACCCAGATGCGATCTGGTAATCTTTCGTCTCGAACATAAAATCTTTTGCAATAACAGCAGCGCATTGCACAAACTCGTCTGCGTGTTGCGAGTTTCTTAGCAACAAAGAGCCTATTCGTTTAAGAAAAAAACGATTGGTAAAGTTTAGAGATCTTGCCTTTTAATTACAGAGTTTTCTTGTGCAAATCTCCCAGGCTCGATTATTTCATGAACGGCACATTGCTAAAAATGTGCGTAATAAATTGACAATACTGACTGCTTTATTACGTCACGTTGGGATTTATGGCGTGTAATTTTTAATTATTATAAAAATCATAATTACCTAGAGCCAGAATCGTATTTAAAGCCATATTGTAAATTCTCTCCTTTCTTGACTGTTGTTCGAAGGGTACCGATATAAGGGATAGCGCTAATGAGCCGCTGTTTGGAATTTTGAAGAACGGATGGATGAAGTGGAGGTACTTCACATAGACGCTGAGATACGCAGATAGAGTTGAGCACAACGCTAAATGCTGAGTATATGGATCGATTGTTAATTGAAGTCCGCTTGCCGAAGGAGGATTTGGTGTTTGTGGTTTTTGAATGTATTGCGTGGGATTCTCAAGGAGCTCCGTCGCCATCGTCATTGCACTGGGTGATTGTACGCTATTTTGTGGACTTGGTGTTGATACTGAAGAGCTTGCAAACTTGGTTGGGTTCTTCCAAATCGCATTTGGCGAGTCGTTTTTCTCCATTTCGCTTTTAATTCTCGGTAAGCCATTGTTTAATAAATCTGTCTCCTTATTACTCGGTTTCCTACCACGCCTCTTTGGTACAGAATAAACACAATTTGTTTTTCTTTTTCTGCACGGCTGGCAGGGATTAGCGCCGTCGCATTTGAGATGCGAAGAACGACAATTCTCGCACGCAAGCGTGATCATCGATCTTTTGCGCTTATCCCCATAATTTTTGATATCACCCGTGGGGGGTTCTTGACTCGCCATGCAATTAAATTGAAACTCAGATTGCGCTGTTCCGTATTTTGGCTTTAATATAACTATTCGTTTTCTTCTTTAATCCACAGTTAAACTTCCTGTTGGTTTTTACGCTGGGAACAAAAGGAAATAAGACGGGCTATTTACGGCAATTTTTTTGGGGGGGTGGCCAAAAACTTTCACCGATAAATAACCAACTACTTTTTAGTACTTTGTAGAGCACCTACCAAGGCAGAATTTTAATGGGCTGGAGGGAATGGGCCGAATTAAAAGCTATGACCTTTACACACAAATATCCGGAGTTAGCACACGTCGTTTCTGTGTTTTTCAAAGTCTTCGATTCCTTCGTGTGCGTGTACTTGGTGGCAGTGTTGGTTGATTGATAATTGATCGATACAAAATTGTTCCGAAATAATTAGAAACTGAATTAACTTCTGATTAATCGCATTTTTCCACTGTTTGAGAGGAAATAGGGGAATATAATTTACCATTATTTTTCGATATTAAATTATATCACTACCGAAATTCTTCAGTACATTGCAAGGGTCCCATAAAAATCCACTTGGATTTGCACTTAGAAATTCATCGAGGCAGCAGTCGTCATATAATCATTATTTATTCTTGGTTTTGAAATTAACAACGCTTAGTGCACCATTTTTTTATGGTAATATTTTTTTCATGATTAAATTTCGTATTTTCTTCTCCCCCCCCCCCATTCACTTAGTTACGGCCCTGTCTAATCTGCATAAACGTGCTTTGGTGAGTGGCATACTCGATTTGGTTTTATCACTTATTTTATCAAGATTTATTTTCTCTCCTTACCCTCAAGAATTTCCCTTGTTGCTCCCACAGTAAATTGTTTTATTGCGGTTGGTCCTCGCGCACAATGGCCTCTAGATTGTTATTTGATCGCGGGCATAGGCTATTGAAAGTGAGCAGGATTACCCTGTCTTTGAGAAGTGGATCGAAAGTAAGAGTTTGCGATCAATATTATCTCTGCATGTTAAGAAATTAATTTATTCAGATTTTTTTTCGTTCGTACGCGAAGGAAGTAGCACAAAAAGAAGCCCAATCCGAGCCAGATGCAAAACAAAAATTACAAAAAAATCCAAAAAAACCCTCAGCACGTCGCACTGGCGCTAAATTAACCCCCGAAAATAAGACTGATATTGTAGATACTGTAAAAAATCCAACTACAACCAGAAGAAAAACTAAAATCACACCATCCAGTGAAAATCAGGCAGATAATATAAATGACACAAAGCCAGTGCGGCCTACTTCTCGCACATCAAAAAAAGAAGTTAACAAAGACCCAATTACGGCAGATCAGGCCGGCGAACTTATTGCTGAAAAACCAAAACGAACACGCAAGGCCAAAACTCAACCAGACTCCAACGAGGTTAAAAAACCCGTTAAAAAATCGACTGCTACGAAGAAAGAAACAACAAATGTGCCTGTTTCAGCAACAGAGTCTAAGGAAACTATTCAGCCAATGCCGGTTAAAAGGGTAAAAGTGGATCTCGCAAAGTTCGAAGCAGGTACGAATATATCTCTCATCATATTCTAAGTAATAAACATTTTATGATAATAAACATTCTATAGAGTTTCAGAAGGGTTTGCCGGCGATTAATAAACTGGAAGAGAAAGTCAAAGAATTCAAACAGATTGCAGGGGCAAAATTAACCGTAATTTTGGCCGAAAAGCCATGTAATTACCTTCTCATTGCTTTTTTAATGTTTATTTATTACTGATGATACTTAAAACAGCTGTGGGTATAGACATTGGACGAGCGTTGAAGATTCCTAATGAAGGGCAATTAACGAAAGGATATTTTGGCGATATAAAATTCGATCCCAAGTCACCCGTAAGTAATGCCAACAAAATAGTTATTAAAATAAAATATATATATCAAACTTATATTAATCTTAATAATTCTGAACCGTTTCATTACAACCTACATTATTTTTTCAAATTCGCAATTATTTTACATATTTTACGCTATAATACCTCGGAGTAAAAGATGTTTTTAACCTAGCAGAACTTTCAAAATTTTGTTTTCAGTAGCAGGTAAAAAAAAACTAATTTATAAATATTCAGCACGTTACGCTTGTCACATGGTGCTTCGGTCACATGCTCGATGTCACTGACAAGGATGGGGCCGCAAAAGTTTGGCGCGTCGATGTTTTACCAATTGTTCCCGATCATTTAATTACAGTGCCACCAGCTGAAGTTAGTTATAATTATAACAAATAATTCCGTATTCACGATGAATTTCGTAGGAAATCAAAAAGAGGTTGGCTCTTGAACAAATCTGCATGTTGTTCCGCCACGCAGACGGTACGTTGTTAAAATAGTTATATAAATTGTTTGAATTTACCAATTTTGTGACTTTTAAAATAGAAATTGTCGCTGCCACTGATGCAGGAAGAGAAGGAGAATTAATCTTCCGCGAGATTTATTCTTTTAGCGGAACAACAGCACCGGTCAAGCGGTTGTGGATCTCGTCCCAAACCGACAGAGCTATCATTCAAGGGTGATTATAACAAATATAATTGCAACGTATAGAATATATATTAAAATATTTATTTAGATTTAAAACTCTGCGCGACATTAAAGAATTTGATCCGCTGTATGCAGCTGCCGAATCTCGAAGATATGCCGATTGGTATGGAAGTACATTATAACTTTATCAATTATTTTACGCAACACTTGAACCATTACTGATATTAAAAGATTGCGGAATAATGCTTCTTTATTTATTTTTAATAATTGTAGGTTGGTTGGCATTAATTTGACCAAATTATATACGCTGCTTTATCGCGAAAAGTTTTTTGGAAATGTTGTCACTGTTGGTCGTGTTCAAACGCCAGTTTTGCGAATGATTACGGATCGGGCCTTGCAACACAACAGTTTTGTTCCTGTACGTGATTTATTGCCTTAAATCATCAATATTAACATTGATGTTGTAAAGCAACCGTATTATGAAATGTTTATCACTTGTCAGCACGAGAAAACTACGTTTAAAATGCAATGGGCGAACAATACGACAGATCCTTCGCAAAAGAAAAGATTTTTGGACAAAAATGAGGCTATTGCTGCAAGAGATATATGCAAGCCCACAATGAAAGTTATTGACGTCAAGGAGGAAAAATTAGTAAGTTTCCTTTTTAGGAATTTTTCTACAACGCTATTTTTATTTAATATTTCTAATTATAGGAAGAAAAAGGCCCATTATTATTCGATTTGACTTCGTTACAAAAAGAAATGAACACAAAACATGCTTTTAGCGCCAGCAAGACATTAGCGATTACGCAAACACTTTACGAGCGACACAAATTGATTACTTATCCGAGAACTCTTCCAGATTCTTACCGAACAGCTCCAGACCCATGGTTGCTGCATTAATTAAGTATGTAGCGATAAGAACCTGATTTTCCACAAAGGAGTAATTTTTTTTTTTTTCTGCCAAAATTCCGTAATATTACGAGATTGGCCGATATAATATAATATATTGTTTACATTTTTATAGGCAATTTACTCAGGCCCCAAAAAACAAACACTTCGATGTCACGAAGATTTTAGAAGTTAACAAAGGCCTTGTCTTGCGAAATTCGGCAATCGTGTTCAATGAAACAAAAGTGACCGATCATCACGCGCTATTGCCGACATTGAATTCTGATTGGCAGAATTTAGCTTCGAAATTAGACGAGAAAGAATTGATCGTTTTTATTGCCATAACTAAACGATTTTTGAGTAAGTAAAAAAATTCCGAAGGTGAAATTTGAGTAAATGTTTAATCATTTGGTTTGTAGGTTTATTTTTACCCGATTTGGAAAAAACACGTTATGAATTGAGCGCAGAAAATAACGGCAATATTTTTACCGCGAGTTATTCCGTTATTAACAATCTCGGTTGGAAAGTGGTGCGTTTACTTAAATCATGCCAAAATAACTCTTTGCCGTATTTGTAGTTGACTAATTGCCTTTTTTTAGATGTACAAAGGTGAAGGGGTGAAAGATGAAGAGGAAGACAGGAAATTCCCGCCAATGAAAGCTGGTCAAAATATCAATTGCATTTTGCCTCCTACAATAGAGGTAAGTTAATAATGTTATAATACCGACTCTTTGTCGGGTACAAAATCTGGATCCAGATCTAACGATAATTTATCTAGGAAAAAACTACTAAGCCACCAGCATATTTTACTGAAGCTTCTTTATTGACTGCAATGCAAAATCCTACGAAATATATTGAAACAAACTCTGTGACGGAAACAGAAGAAATTGCAGAGGACTGGGGTCTAGGCACACCTTCGACGCGTGCTGGCATTATTGAACGATTGAATAGCGTCGGTTATATCAAGAAAAATAATAGAGCCCTGTTTCCTACACGCAAGGGCATTCGATTTATCAAGTTAATTCAGGACGTAAGCTGCGAAATTTCGTTCAAAAAGTGATTCTCAGGCATAACTTTGACACTGTTATTTGACAATAGGAACCCATTGCTAATGTTGGTACTACCGGAAAATGGGAGCACGCATTGGCTAAGATTAAAGATGGAAAATTGGTACGTGTCAATCGCTTACAAGTACTTTAACCATATTTGGAAATCATTATTGGACCAATGAGTAAATTAATAAGCTAACGAGAATTTTGCAAATTAGGTGGCCAATGAGTTCACTAGTGGTATTAAAACAATGGTTAGCGAGCATTGTACGAGATACAAAGAGTAAGGGAACTCGATCCAAACGAATATTCAATTAAGATTTTAATCCTTTGTTTTCTTTGTATTAAAACTGATTGAATATTTGTAGTCCGACGAACCGCCCATTGTTGCCAGCCGGAATTGACTTGTACCATACTTACATAAGAGATCCAATGAAATTAGGACCCGTTGCGGACTTGCGTGGTTGCACCTGCCCTAAATGCAACGGTAAGTCCATTATATAGGCAATATATTTATTTTGTAAAATATCTAACTGATGCTCTGTCATAGTTGAAAAGACTTTAAAACAAAATATTGAAGGTTATTTTTGCATCCACCCAACTTGTAATTTTGCGATACCAAGGATACTAGATGGCATTGAAATAACGGAGGTAAGTCATATGGTATTGTTTGATTGATTTATTTAAACGATTTCAGCCCATGGCGAAGACAATAATCAACGAAAAGAAGTTCGTCGTTCGTAGCAAAAACAAAACAATTGAATTGACGCCAGATCGATTTTATCCTGTTGTAAAATGATACGATAAAAAACAATTCATCAAGTTAATTTTCGTTGGAGATTATTATATATTTTTTATGCTTTTTTCTTTGTGGATCTGCTCGGATTAAACGTTCTACTGAACCAAGGAATAATACGAGAAGTAGAAGCTTGATATTCTTTGTATTCAGGGTATTTTGACGCCGAGATTTGTTCCGTCAAAGTTGTTGATCCTTGAAACAATCCTGTAAGACATAATGCGCCTATTCCCGTCCAATTGAATAGCAATTGATATGACGCCAAGTTAGGATTAGTAACGGCAAAGGAAAATAGGTAAAACGACCACCACAACGACATCTCGCCGAAGAAGTTTGGATGTCGAGAATAACGGAACAAACCAGTATGAATGAAGCCAGGAACTACTTTGTTATTGTGTCTTCGCTTCATTTGATGGAAATTCCATTGTTGCTGATCCGCTACGGCTTCGATCAGAAAGAAAGTCGAAAAAAGAGCCGCAGCGACATAATCCATCGTGTTTAAGGGTGTTCCCCATGATAAAGCCATGCCAAATATATTGGTGTGACGCACCATAGATTGATTACGTTCTGAATAACGGCGACAAAAGTCGCATTTAGGATTTGAAAAAGAACGAAGCCCATCTTCTTTCTAACAACCCCAACGATAGTCTTCGTGCTTCCAACCATATCCACCTTTACGAGCATAATTATACGTCAAGCGTACGCCCCACAAAGTGATACAGCAAGCCATTAAAGTCATGCGCGGATCGAAGGAGTCAGATTTTCCCGACAGAATCGGTTCTAGCACGAAATACCATGCATAAACCATGGGTGTAATAGGCCATATTTTATCTACTTGTGAGTAATTGCCTGATAAGATGGAGACAACGTAGCACCACATTATAAAAAAGATGCAGATGGCAAGGGCACCTAAAAGCGGTTCGGTATGCGTAAACCAATGCCATCCCTTGGTTATAGATATATCGTGTATACTAAGGTGTTTAAGGTCCTCCAAGAATTGCAAAAGCAAGCTGGATACGTAAGGCCAAGTTGATCTGTCTTAAAAATTTTCGATTTAACAATCTAATAATGCTATATTTATAGCAAATATATTTCAATAATAAATAAAAGGTCTTAAATATTATATAGACTTACCCATGGTATTTTCTGTAGACCGCAATGTTATTGCTTTGAATATAAAACTTTAATATTTATATTTTGAGGTGCATTGAATAGGGATATTCGGTTGGATTGGGATATTCATCGTGAAAAATTAATGTTCGGAACGGAGTTTGTGGAACTGCGCGAGACTTCGTGTTTAGAAATGAAATTATACGGCCTGGCCCTGCATTTGTTGCAACAAAAAAAAACCTCAATTTATTTATTTATTAAGCTCTTTGGACTTCGTTTAGTTGGTTGAGAAGGCGGTCAAAAGGGAAATCATTGACACTTCTGAATGTCGGCCCAATGTTGATAAATGTGCGCTTGAATAATGTAACTGAGTAAATATCAAGCATAACGAACAAATTGATGAGTATTCAAATCTAGAACTTTTGCATCTACGATTGCAACATGAGCTGGATCCAAGTCGGATCTGAATGCTTCACAAAACCTGTAGTATGTGTTTATTAACATCATAGTCATCTACTATCTGATTTGTCAAGGGTACAATGCTGTCTCCAAAGTCGGTTCTTGAATCTAACCGTTTTGCCTAAGTTACAAATTAAAACCATTTATATCTATACAACCCAATCGATCGATTGACATCGCAATAATCCTGCTTTTCCAGCATAAGCTATCCACATGCAAGCGGAGTAATTAGTATTCCATTTGACGCGGTGAAAAGCTCGAATCGGTTCCAGCAACTGCTTCTTTGGTTTTTTGCTCGCGTTATCATTATTATTTTCAATATTATTCTCCTTATCTTTTTCGTCGTTTTCTTCTTCATTTTTCTTCTTGCTTTTCGATTTGGATTTTTTCTTCGGTTTTTCCTCCTCTTCGCTTTCATCGTCGTTGCCAGTCAGTTCATTTAACGCATCATATTCACTTCGTGCAAATTCATAATTATCTGCAAACTTTAAAATTGAATCTTCGTACAGCATTCGTTCTATTGTAGAAGGCTTCGGGAATGACGTCTGAAATTTTATTTTTTTTTTCAGATCCGACTCCAGATCGAAGGGCAATACAATAACTTACCGATGTCAATCTACTGTGTTTAATATGATCATTCGTAGGCATTGTTTTGACAACTCCATCTGCATCACACGTTGCCATGTGCTCTATGAGTTTCGAAGAGGATCCACTCTGCACGCACAAATCTCATTAGTACGATATACTTCCATATTAATTTATATAATTTTCATACCCATATGCCGGCGTTATGATATGCAAACTGTCTGTTCATGCCAGTAGCATCGACGTACCGAACAGATCCGTCGTCAAATATGCACGTGACAGCATTTGGTGTCGCACAAGTCGTGATGGCGTTAGCAATTTCTAACACATAGCATGAATATTATTATACTACGCGATACTATTGACATACTCGTGCCGTAAGTGTGTTGCTGCAACGGACAGCTCGTGTTGCGCAGGTCCCAGAATTTGACCGAGTCGCCCATCGACACCAACAACTCCTTCGGGGCACCTTCCGCCGCCCATTGAACTATCGCACATGTCTACGCATACATTAATAAGCACATGCTTGACTTTTGATAAAACAATACGTACTCGATGAGCTGTAAAATATGCAATGGGTATCTTGTGTAGCAGTGTTTTCTAAAAAAGGAAATTGTTATTTTTAGACCCTCGGTCGCGAAGTGCAGTAAATTGTTACCCGTGAGCTTAAAAAGGTAACTGTGTTCATATTCGAAAGGGTCACTTCGTCGGGCTCTTCTTTGACATCTCGGGTGCCAAGACACGTTTCAAAACTAATTTCCAAATTAGGCAATCATGGTTCAAAATTACTCCGGTTATCTTTGGGACGTACTTAATTGTTGGCGGCTTCAAAGGCGGTGGAATTGTGTTCGTGACAGTTTTTGAGCCCTTGTCATTCGGTTTGAATACAGCAACGGTGCCTAATAAAGTAAAATTTAGCAAAATATTGTTATGTGGATCTTTAAGCAGATGTCTATAATAGAATGTTCAACCAGTGCCGTTTGGTTAAAAAATAATCTTTTTTGGATATCGTTGGTAATTTTATGGATTTATTTCAAGAAAAAAGATTCAATTAAAAGTAATTATAGTTATTTGCATACCGTCCGTGCAGCCAGTAGCAATCATGTCGCAACTTTGATTCCACGCACAACGCCAAATTAGGCTCGGGAAGGGCAGACCGACTTCATATACTGGCTTTAACTTTAACGCAAACGGAAATCCCCGGGATTGCGTACCTGAAGCAAAATCAACTCTTTGTATATATATTTAACTTTAGAATTGTTAAAATAAAATACCTAATTCTTTTTGAAGGTGTTCAGGATCTGGAACGGAATAAATTCTCAGAATTCCATCCCCGCTAGCTGCAGCAAGTAATCCAAGTCTTGGTACGGCTAATCAATAGTCATTAATATAAATAATATAATAATCACTTAATGAAGGTTGTAGTCGCGCTTCAATAATAAATTTGATAATTTTTTTTTTGCGTACTTTTGCCGCTGACTTTCTGTTTGATGGGTGAGCCTTTAGGACACCATTGTAGGTCCCAAATAAATCCGCCATCGTGTGCAATACTCAATGCAAGGTAAGGTTTGCTTGGCACACCGAACTTTGTCAATTTTCCGAGTGACCAAATTTGGATTACGTGTTTGCCCGAATACGGCTTGCTGAACACGTGATACTCGTCTGAATTGTACGCGCCGATAGCGAGATATTGTTCCGCTGTTAAAACGAAAAAATTATTTCGTTAACATTGACCGAAAATTAATTTTAAATATTGTGAGGCTATTGAAATAAAAAAAAACGATAAAAGACATTTTACTAAATATGGTTATATTTACCTTCTTCTGCGGTAGGTCTGGGACACCAATCCATAGCCCATACAGGTCCACCGACGTTAATAAAAATATCTTTATAATTGTTATTCGTCTTTAATCGCTGCAGGACATCAAATGTTTCTAATGTTTGCGCTTCAGATTCTGATTTTTCGCCGCGGAAACAAAATTGCATCGATTTTTTCATCTCGGGAAAATATTCTTTTGCATCGCTGGCGATACAATATAATTATTTAGAGTGAATAATAATATCGATGATGAAATACGTTGTTTATACTTAATTAATGCGTCTTTAAGTTCGTCGACGTTCGGCATCCAGTTTTCGAACAAAATGTTGATGTCTTCGAATGATTTTTTCATATCTTCACGCTGCTTAGCCCTGTCAATAACATATTAAATATTAATACGAAATATCAATATTTGATATTAGAAAAAGGGATTTAGATCACATCTGTTTTCACGATGAATACTTATTAATAGATCCTAATAAATAAATAAATATATATAAACATACACCTCCTTTGAGTGGTTCTCAGGACTCCGTACTGTAGGTGTTTTCGGTTGTCGTCCCTTTTTCACGTATTTTTTGGGAATTCTCACTTCACC